>Ga0255336_100625_pt1 | contig 46784 bp, 52 predicted proteins | sample MeOH1_35cm_T3_17_FD_189102 | JGI IMG/M metagenome (GOLD analysis project Ga0255336, IMG submission 189102) | Sandy soil microbial communities from University of British Columbia, Vancouver, Canada - MeOH1_35cm_T3_179 | ecosystem: Engineered > Artificial ecosystem > Sand microcosm > Unclassified ... | reverse complement strand
TCGTATTCTGCCCACGGAGGGCTGTGTCAGGCGTATTCATTTGCGTGCTCCTTCGGAGAAAACGAGTGTGCAACTCCGTTTTACTCCGGTCGGGCTTCTGTCACTGCCCTCCCACATAGCATCTAGTTCAACTGCTTGGGGTGTATGTTGACGTTTTGACGCGGCCACAGTAGTGAACGCCGTGCACATTGCGAGACCCGTTTCCAGCCCACAGGCCGAATAGATCTCGGGAAGTGTCGAGTGCGACATGGTCCGAGCAATGTGTGCTGCGCGGAGTGTTGACCCATCGTTTCAAGGTGCATGCTGCGCTAGCAAGCGCTGTTTCCCAATCGATATAAGCACGAAAGGCCACTTGCGGCATCTCCGGTTCTTGCGAGCTGTGCGGGCTGTGCCACGCGTCCTCTGCATTGAGCAATTTTTCGTCGCCGGTCGTCGTCGGCAGCCTGGCTGCGAATGCTGCTGCGTTACCACTGCCCAGCGCGCACACATCAAGGTTGGTTTTGCGCCGCAGTTCTGATGTAACGGTGTGCGTCAGTATGCCGTCGCCGGACGTGATCACGACGATGCGCGTGCCTGTATCAGCTCGCGCTTTGCACTCTCGTCGTATTTGTGCCGCCCGTCGCGCTTGGAACCGACTACCCGGCGGCCTGCAATCCTTCTTCCTGTTTGCTCATGTACACCTGTCCACGTTCGTTGAACATGGGCAGGTAGCCTCTGCGAATCAGCCGCGCGATGAGGGGGTGTCCTTCAAAGGCCGCTTAGACTTCGCCACCTCTCTCGTCGTTTTTCTTTGCCTGCACGATCGGTGTCGAGCCGAAAAATATCTTGACACTCACAGTGGTGGTAGGGCCTATCCTCATTTCAACGCTGACACCTGACGTATCCATTCACGCTGTGGAGAGGGATTTTCGATGCGATTCATGCTTGTTGGGACAGGGTTTGCCGAAGCTCACATCCGCTGGATACAGGAGAGTGGGACTGCCGAGGTCGCGGTGCTCGCATTCCAGAAAAACGAGTCGCGCGCGCAGGCTCTTGCGGATCGATACGGCATCCGCGAAGTGACGAGCAGACCGTTCAATTACATCAAGGACGGCGGCATCGACGCGATTTCCATCGTTACTCCGCCAGACACGCACGAGGCGTTGATCGTCGCGGGTTTGACGCGCGGACTGGGTGTGGTTACGGACAAGCCGATTGCGCAATCGTCCCGTGTGAGCGCGGAGCTCGCGCACAAGGCGGCCCTGATGGGAGGGCGGGTCGCCGTCACTTTCCAGTGGCGTCAGCATCCGGCCTTCGGCGCGCTGCGCGAACGTATAGCTTTCGGCGCGTACGGGCGAGTCGTCCACGCGGAACTGCAGTTCCATCACGATTATCTCGCTGGTCCTGCCACGACCTGGCCGTGGCGGCATGTGAGCGAGGAGGCAGGCGGCGGCGCGCTTGGCGATCAGGCAGTACATCTATTCGACTTGCTGCGCTGGGTCGCGCCGGGTTCGTGGACGGGGACGGGCGCGTCCACGACGCGCGCATGGGACACGCGTCAGGGCCCCGCCTACGAGGTCAACTGCGAAACCGACGATATCGCCGACGTGTACCTGAGGCGCGGCGAAGACGGCGCGCTCGCACGCATCTTCGCGTCGCGGGTCGCCATCGGCAGGCACGAACTGTCGCTCTGCCTGACCGGCAGTGAAGGTTGCGTACGCATCGTTCTCTCGCCGGAAGACGGCGCGGGTTATCTCGAAGAAACCCGACTCGACACAGGCCTTCGCGACGAGCGGTTTGGTGCGGCGCCGCTCAATCCCTATGGCGAGATCGTGCAGAAGTTCGCAGACCCGGACGGTTATCGCGGCCGCGCGGTGGCGGACTTCGACGACGGCCACGCGGCACAGGTATTCATTGAAGCAGCTTTGCGGCTCGCAGGAAACGGGGCGCCGGCCCCCGGTTGACAGTAACGCGCGGTATCCCTCAACCCATTGGAGCAAGTGATCATGACTGACCGTCTTCGTCTCGCTATTGCAGGTGTGGGAAACAACATTTCGGCGTTGTATCAGGGCGCGGCCTGGTACGCTAAACTCGCGTCGCAGGGTGTGGCTGAGCAGGATTTCGTGGGCATCACGCGACCGCGCATCGGCGGCCTCGGCGTGAGCGACATCGAGTTCGTCGCAGCATTCGACGTTCATCCCAACAAGGTGGGCAAGCGTTTCGACGCAGCCGTGTTCGCCGAGCCGAACAACTATCCGGTTCTCGACGTCACGCCGCCTGCGGTCGACTTCATCGTTGACGAAGGCTTGCGCAAGGACGATGCGGTGCCGTCGTCCGCGCGGTACCGCGCCGTCGTCGAGCGTCTCAAGGCGAGCGGCGCCGAGGTCCTCCTGTACTCGCTACCGACCGGACTGCAGTGGGCCGTCGAGGCCTATGCGAAGGCCGCCCTCGACGCGGGCGTCGCCTTGGTGAACTGCACGCCGGACATCGCGGCGCGCTCGCCCGAGCTGCTTTCCAGCTACGAAGGCGCGGCGGTGCCGCTCATTGGCGACGACCTCGCGAGCCACCTCGGAACGTCAATCGTGCACCGCACTCTGCTCGGTCTGCTGAGCGAACGTGGCATTACACTCGCGAGCTCGTATCAGCTTAATTTCGGCGGAAACGAGGACTTCAAGAACCTCCGCGATCACGGCGCTAACAAACGCGAGTCGAAGATCAACGCGCTGACCCAGGAGGGTGTCGATACCAGCAACGTCGAAGTCATCCCCTCGGCCGGCTTCGTGCCCCATCTGAAGGACAACAAGGTCGCAATCCTGAACATCGAAGGGCTCGGATGGGCCGGCATGCCGGTCTCGCTCGATCTCAAGCTCAAGGTCCAGGATTCGAGTAACGCGGCTGGGGTCATCATCGACCTGATTCGCATCGCCGCTGCGGCTCGTCGCGCGGGTCTTGGTGGCTTCGCGGCCGCAGCGACGCGCCGGCTGAAGTCGCCAGCCGGCGGCCATCCGAAGTTCACGCCGGAGAGCATCGCGTCGAGCTTCGAGCAGCTCGACGCGCAGTCCGCCCGCTAAACGGGAGCGTGCATGGCCTCGAACCTCATTGACGTTGTGCTGCTGGCCTATCAGGGTGTCGACGAACTCGATCTGTTCGGGGCCTGGTCGGTATTGCGCAAGGCGGCGGAGATCGACCCGGACGGGGCCTTGCCCGTCGTGCGCATGGTGCTCGCCGCGCCGGAGAGCTTCGTGACTGGCTCGGGCGGCCTCGTGTTCCGCGCAGAGCAGATGCTGGACGACGTAGTGCCGGGCCGCGCCCTTGTGGTACCTGGCGGGCGCGGCGCCGCCGCCGCCGCACGCGACGCCTCGATCCTGTCTTATGTCGGAGAGGCAGTCAAGCGCGGCTGCCGGGTTTACGGCGTCTGCACCGGATCGCTCATCATTGCTGCCACGGGGCTGACTCGCACGCGCAGTCTCGCCATTCATCGCAACAAGCGCGAGATGCTGCTGGATCTTCCTGTGAACGAGGTCACGACCGGGCTCGTCGAAGACGGGCCGTTCGTCACAGTGGGCGGTGATCCGGCGCATTCGGTCAAATCGGTCGATCTGGCGTTCGCATTGCTCGCCGATTTCGCACCCCATGCCGTCGAGGCCGTGGGCTCGCGCATGGAGCTGATGCCGGGGCGCCGACCGGCACGGCTCGACACGCGCGCAGCCAGCGTATCGCTCGTGCCATGAGCGCGCAAGCCACCGTCCTCGTTACGGGAGCGGGTCGAGGCATCGGCCGGGCAGTGGCGCTCGAGCTTGCGAGCAACAGTTTCGACCTCGTGCTCTGGTCGCGCAGCGAGGCGCCATTGCTTGAGGTGGTGGCGCAGGCACGGACGTTCGGCGTGAGCGTCTCGTACGCGGTGCTCGACGTTGGCGATGCCGACGCCGTGGAAGCGGCCGCGCGTGAGGTGAAGGGCGCGCTTGCCGGCATGGTGCTTAATGCCGGACACGGCGTCTGGACGTCGCTGGAGGTGCTTGCGCACGAAGAGTGGCGGCACACGCTTCGCACCAATCTCGATGGTGTGTTCCATGTGCTGCGTGCGTGCATGCCGATTTTGCGGCGACGCTCCGGCGCGCTGCTCGCGGCGGTGCTATCCGATTCCGCGCTATATCCATTCGCGCAACGCGGCGCTTACGCCGCCTCGAAGGCGGGCGCTCGCGCGCTGCTCGAAGTCGCGCGGCGTGAACTGCGCGCCTCGGGCAGCCGCGTGACGCTGATCTATCCGAGCCGCGTCGATACGGGTTTCCAGGGGGCGCATCGCGACGCGCAGCCAGGAACGCGCAAGGGGGCGCTCGATGCGGGCGATGTCGGACGGATCATCGCGGCACTGTACACCTGGCCGCAGTCGGTGGAGATACGCGAACTTCATCTGAGTGCGATGACGTCGACATTCGGACCGTTTCAAGAAATCATGGAGCAGACATGAGCGAACGTGTTGTTCTGTTGCCGCCGGGGCATTCGCGTCCGATTGGGCGCTATTCGCCGGGGCTCGTCATCTCGCCTCAAGCCGAAGGGCGTTTCGTGTTCGTCAGCGGCCAGGTTGCGACCGACGATCAGGGGTGCGTGCTCGCACCCGGCGATCCCGGCACGCAGGCGGAAATCGTGTTCGAGCGTATTGAGAGCGTACTCGCGGAAGCGGGCGGTGGTCTCGGTGATCTTGTGAGTGTGGTGGTTTATCTCGTGGATCGCGCGCATTTCGAGGCCGTCTCTGCGGTGCGCAACCGCGTGCTATCCGAGCCGGCTCCAACGAGCACGGTGATCGTCGCGGCGCGGCTGGCCGAGGAAGGCTGCCTCGTTGAGATTAGCGGGATCGCGGTTGTCACTGGCGAGCACCGCAAGGAGGCGTCATGGACCAGCCCGTAGGTCCGATGGACGTGGCGGCGTGCGCGGCACCAGCATTTGACGACGAGTCGCAAGCGCGCCTGCGCAGCACAGCGCGCGAGCGGCGCGTCGTGGTGGCGGGCTCGCTTAATGTCGATCATCTGCTCGAAGTCGATGGCGATCCGGACGACGACGGCACCTTCCTTGTGCGTCGAGAGACGTGGCATCCGGGAGGCCACGCGGGCAACTGTGCCGCGGCGCTCGCGCGGCTGGGCGTCGATGTCGCGCTGGTCGCGGCGGTCGGGTGCGACGAGGACGGAGATTTGCTCGTCGAAGATCTCGCGTCGTCGCGCGTCGACATCAGCGGCGTGCGTCGCATCGAAGGCATGCCCACGGGGCGCGTTACGATTCCGCTTTTCGGCGCAAGGCATTTTATGCTGATGGCGCGCGGCGCGAATGACAGTCTCAACATTTCGGACGTGCAAGCGGCGCTGGAGCGCAGCGCTGATGCAGTGATCGCCTTCGATCCCGCGCCGGTCGCACTGCTGGCGATTGGCGAGCGCCTGAGCTGGGTCGAGGATGCTCCGCGCCTCTACTGGACGCCAGGTGGCCTGTATGCGCGCGACGCACTGTTGGACGCCCTGTTGCCTGCGTGCGCGACTGCATTTTTCAATCGGGCCGAATTCTCGCTTGCGCGCGCGCGGCTCGATGCCGGGCGCCGTGCGCCGGGCCGCCGCGAAACGGTAGTGACCCTGGGCGCCGAGGGCTCGGTGCTGCTGGAGCCCACAGGTCCAGTGAAGGTCGAGGCACCGGCGGTGGCATGCGTCGATCCGACTGGCGCTGGCGACGTCTTCTGCGCCGCCTATGTCCTCGCCAGTCTTGCGGGACTCGCGGCCGCCACGCGACTGCTCGTCGCCAACGTGGCGGGCGCGCACGCCGTCACGCAAACCGGCGCGCGCGGTGGCCATCTCGACCTGGACGAGTTGATCGAGGCATGCGAACACGTGACCAGTCTGGCCACCGCCGCGAACCGGCGCATCGACACCAATGAGGAATTCACGCGATGAGATTGAATGGCAAACATACGATCGTGACAGGTGCGGGTGGGGGCATCGGCCGTGCCATCGCCGATGCTTTCACCCGCGAAGGCGCCACCGTGCTGCTCTGCGACGTGAGTGACGGCCCCCGCGAGCCACTTGGCGAGCGTCAGCGCTGGCTGAGTTTCGACGTGCGCCGCGAAGATTCCTGGCAGCGCGCGGTCGACGAGGTGATCGTACGGCACGGGCGCATCGACGTGCTCGTGAACAACGCGGCTGTCACCTGCTATCAGGCAATTGACGAAGTGGTTCTGGAGGACTGGGAGCGTGTCATTGCGATCAACCAGACCGGTCCGATGCTCGGCATGCGCGCCGTGGTTCCGCATATGCGGCGGGCAGGGCGCGGGTCGATCATCAACGTGACGTCGAGCTGGTCGCTGGTCGCCGCGCCAGGCGTGGCCGCCTATCACGCCTCGAAGGGCGCGCTGCGCATGATCACGCGTAACGCCGCAGTGACCTACGCTCGCGACCGCATTCGAGTCAACGCGATAGTGCCCGGCATCGTGCGTACGCCACTTACCGACAAGCAGCCGGAAGTCACGCAGTCGATCGTCGACCTCACGCCGTTCGGGCTCGCCGAACCGTATGAGATCGCTGCTGGCGCCGTATTCCTCGCCAGCGATGAGGCGAGTGCGGTCACCGGCTCGGATCTGGTGATGGACGGCGGGTACACGGTCGCATGAGCGCGCGCTCTGCCGACGTCACGGGCGCGCGTGTTGTGCGGTCGTTCGATTGCGAGGCTGTGCTGTTCGATATGGACGGCACGCTCATTGATTCCCGCATTGTGGTCGAACGCGGCTGGCGGCAATGGGCGGCGCGTCACGGCCTCGATCCGGCTGCGGTCGTGGTGGCGGCTCAGGGCCGCCGCACTGAAGACACGGTGCGGCGCTTCTGTCCCGAAGGCGTCGATCCGCAAGCTGAGATCCGCGCATTGCTTGCCGCCGAAGAAGCGGACGTGGAGGGCATTGTCGCGCTCGCTGGCGCATCCTCGCTGCTCGCACAACTGCCTCCCGGGCGCTGGGCGGTGGTGACGTCGGCGCACGCCGCGCTCGCGCGCAACCGGATCGCCGCAGCACGATTACCGATTCCGCGCGTGCTCGTTACGGCCGAGGATGTGGTACGCGGCAAGCCCGACCCCGAGGGGTTTCAGCGCGCCGCGGCACAGCTCGGTTTCGCGCCGCATCGTTGCCTCGCATTCGAAGATGCGCCGGCCGGCGTCGTCGCCGCGCAAGCGGCGGGCGCGACCGTCGTCATCGTCACAGGCGCGCAGCACCTCGCGCAACCGCCGCAAGGCACGCACCTGCGCGATTACCGCGACATACGCGTATCGCCCGGCGAGTGCGGTATGACGCTCACCCTATGCGGGCCATGATGTCGGGGAGCACCAAGGAGACGATGTGGCCCGTGTTGACGCTTGCATTCGGCGCGTTCGTCGCACAGACCACCGAATATCTGCCGATCGGGCTCCTGCCGCAAATCGGCGGCGCCTTCGCGGTTCCGGAGGGGTTCGTGGGCGCGCTGGTCACGGGCTACGCGTGGATCGCTGCCGCAACTGCCATTCCCCTCACGCTCGCTACGGGCGCGATGGGACGGCGGCGCCTGTTCCTGCTGTTGCTCGCCATCCTGACGCTCGCCAACGCGCTTGCCGCCTGTGCGCAGGGTTATGTCGCTCTCGCCGTGTGCCGGATCGCTGTGGCGCTCACGCACGGGGTGTTCTGGTCGATCCTGGCTTCCTTCGCTGTTCGCGTGGCGCCACATATACCACCCGGGCGCGCGGCGGCCTGGGTGTTCAGCGGGATATCGGCTGCTATCGTCGGGGGTGTGCCGCTTGCGGCGGCGATCGGACAATGGGGCAGTTGGCGGCTCGCGTTCGGCGCGTTCGCGCTGCTCGGCGCGGTGGCGCTGACATTGGGGCGGGCAGTCCTGCCACCGTTGCGGAGCGATTCCTGCGGACGCACCCTGCGCCTGCCGCGCGGCAACAAGCGGCTTTATGGCGCAGCGGCGATCACCGCGTTGAGCCTCACCGCACACTTTAGCGGCTATACCTACGTAGTGCCGCTGCTGACGGGCGCAGGCCATATCGCGGCCGTCGCGCTGCCGGCGCTGTTTGTGACCTTTGGCGTGGCGGGCGCAGCGGGCAATGCGCTCGCCGGATTACTGGCCGGACGCGCCGTCGAGACCGTCGCGCTCGCATTGTCTTGCATCGTCGGCGCTCAGTTGCTGATTCATCTCAGCGCGTCGGTGCACATCCTTGTCTGGATAGCGCTCGTGCTCTGGGGGGGCGCCATCTCGATGCTAATAGTCGGCCTGCAGAGCTGGGTGCTGGAACTGGCGTTAGCGGACGAGGCGGACGCTGCGTCGGCGTTGTATGTTGCTGCGTTCAACGTCGGCATCGGTGCTGGCGCGCTGGCCGGCGGCCTTGCGCTCGCAGGCGCGGGGGTGCACGGGGTGTTGGCGACGAGCGCGGCGATCGGCGTCCTGGCATTGGGCGGCCTGGCAATCGTGGCGGGACTGCCTCGCACCAATCGTGCGGATGTCTGAAGACGTCGCCCGCGCCACTGCGGGTGCTAGAACCGAATGATGATCTTGCCGAAATGCCGTGCCGCGCGTAGCGCAGCGTAGGCCGCTTCGGCTTCGGCGAACTGGAATTCCGCATCGATCACCGGCACGATCGCGTGCTGTTCCATGAACGATAGCATCGAGAGCATGTGTGTTCCGGAGCCGACCGTGATGCCGAGGATATCAGCGTTGAGGTTCTGGAGCGGCATCAGGTTCGAAGTCGGTCCGAAGCCCGTGAGCACGCCGATCTGGGCAATGCGGCCGCCGGGCGCCAGTGCGTTAAGCGAACGGTCGAAGCTCGCGGGTCCGCCATTTTCGAGGATGAAGGTCGCGCCGCGTCCCCCTGTGAGCGCGAGAACGCGCCGATCCCACTCAGGATGCTGGCGATAGTTGATCAGCTCGTCGGCGCCGAGCAGTGCGGCGCGTTGCAGCTTGTCGTCGCTGGAGGAAATCACGATCGTGCGCGCGCCGACGGCCCGTGCGAACTGAAGCGCGAAGACGGCCACGCCGCCCGTTCCCTGGATCAGCACGGTGTCGCCGCGGGCGACACGGGTGCGTATGAACATCGCTTGCCAAGCAGTGACGGCGGCGCACGGCAGGCTGGCTGCCTGGGCGAACGTCAGGCGAGCCGGCAAGGGCAGCACGGCGCTCGCGGGCAGACACGCGACTTCCGACAACACGCCGTGCTGCGCATTGCCGCCGAGTGCGGACCGCGCATAGTGGCGCTCGTACGGACCGTCGAGCCAGTCGGCGAAGAAGCGGGTTACGACGCCGTCGCCCGGTGCGATCCCGTGTACGCCTTCCCCGGCTTCCATCACGACACCCGCGCCGTCGGAAAGCGGAATGAGGCCGTCGACTGCATTGGCCGCCCCGTCGAGCACGAGCAGGTCGCGATAGTTGAGGCTTGCGGCCCGCATGCGCACCAGAACCTGCCCGGGGCCGATCCTCGGCATCGTCTCCTCGTGAAGGCTCAGCCTGCGAGCGCCCTCATCGGTGTGGAGCCGGTAGAGCATGGTCTTTTCTGCTTGCATACGATCGTCCTCGCAATGAAGTGGACCTCAGACTGAGCGTTGACAGCGTTGTGAAGGTCAAGCGCCACGCGTGATTTCTCTTGACTCTCTCACTACTGTGCAGGCCCAGGATGTTATCGGGAATTCCACGCCGCGAAGTCCCAACGCAGGTGCAATGGCATATAGATCCTCACATTCAAACCTCTTTCCAGGTGGGCCAATGAAGACGGAAATACGCTCTCTGACTGGGCTGCGCGGGCTGGCCGCCGTACTCGTCATGTTCTATCACTACAACGCATTCAGGCTGCTCGAAGGGCCAGCGCATACGTTTGTAGCGCATGGCTATCTGATGGTCGACGTGTTTTTCGTGCTGTCGGGCTACGTCATGGCAATGACCTACGGCGCGCTGTTTGCGGACGGCTTCGCGTGGGCCACGTTCTATGCGTTCCTGAGCCGGCGCGTCGCGCGCATCTATCCGCTCTACGTCATCATGACGGTTCCAGCCGCCTTGCTGATCGCGAATGGCTGGATGGACCATTGGCCGGGACCGCCCGTCTGGGTATCGGCGCTAGTGAATCTCACAATGCTGCAATCGTTCGTTGGCGTGCCGACGCTGAATACGCCGGGATGGTCCATCAGCGCCGAGTGGCTCGTCTATCTGGCGTTTCCTGCGCTCGCCGCGCTGTGTCTGCACGGCGTTCGCTGGTGCGCCGTATTGATCGGCTTCGCTGCACTGGTGTTGCTGCCGCTGCTGACGATGGTGCCTTCGCTCGTTGACGAGCCCAAGCGCGCGGGCATCCTCGACATCTGGCATTACGGCACCGTCTGGCCGGTCGCGCGTTGCTTTATCGAATTTCCTATGGGCATGATCGCCTGGCGCGCGAGCAAGGACGCACACATTGCGCGTTTCTTCGGTGGCGAGTGGGCCGCAGTGTCGTTGGGCATCGCGCTTCTCGTTGCGATGTGTATCAAGCCGGCTGATCTCGCAATCGCCTTCATGATGCCGTTGTTCATGATCGCGATCGGGCGCGACGGCAATCTCGTTGCGCAATTGCTGGCGAGTCGCCCGGTTCACTGGCTTGGAGAGCTTTCGTTCGCGATCTACATGATCCACGACGTGATGATCTATTTCATCGTGGCTTTGTCTCACTGGTTCAGCGACAAAGGCATGAGCACCCATACGGCGATGTCGATTGCCACGCTGATGTTCGCGTGCCTCGTGATCGGGCTCGCGCAGTTCGCTTATGTCTTCGTCGAAAGGCCCTCGCGGCGCGGCATCCGCAAGGCGCTTGAGGCTGCCGCTGGCATCCTTGGAGTGAGCGGCGTGCGCGCCTGAGAGACGCAGCGCCGAAAACCCCTGCACGATGCATGGACATCTACGAACAGGGTAGGCCTTCACACAACTGTGAAGGCCTACATTGAGGCAATCGAGACGACTGGGAGAAAGCGATGGCGTTTGTTGAAACCGCGACTGCGGACGTGGAGTACTTCGTGGACGGCAACGGTGCGCCTCTCGTGCTAGTGCACGGCACAGGCGGTAACGCGGAAACAAATTGGGGGCATCTGGTCGACCGCTTCTCCGGGGAGCGGCGCGTGGTGCGGCCGAATTACTCGGGGTCCGGCAGGACGCTGGACAAGGGGGGCGCGCTGACCGTCGAGCGCATCGGCGAGGAGATCATCGCGGCGGCGGATGCCGCCGACGCGGCCCAGTTCGATCTGCTCGGGTTCTCGCTTGGCGCGGCAGTGACGGCATGGATTGCCGCGCACCATCCTGCGCGCGTGCGACGGCTCGTGTTGCTCGCCGGCTTCGCCAATTCCGGCGACACGCGCCTCCAATGCCAGTTCGAACTCTGGAACCGGCTGATCGAAACTGATCGTCGCGCCGCAGCCCAACTCATTCTTTTGACCGGCTTCAGCCCGCCATTCCTTTCGACGCTTTCGCGCGAAGAGCTCGAGATAAGCATCGACGAGATCGTCACGGGTAACAACTGGGATGGCATGAGGCGGCAGGTCGATCTCGATCTCTCACTCGACGTCAGGGCAGAGGCGCGCGCCATCCGTTGTCCAACGCTGGTGCTGGCGTGCCAGCACGACCACATGGTGGCGCCAGCGAATTCACGCGCCCTGCATGAGGCAATCAAGCCATCGATCTATCGCGAACTCGCGTCCGGTCACCTCGCGCCCCTCGAGGTGCCGGATCGATTCGTGGAGGAGGTGCATCGGTTCCTGTCGTAGTGGGGAAGGGGCGACCCTGCTTGCGAGCGCCTTCCGTCATGAGGCTCGAGACACTGGGGCTCGAGAGATGAGCGGGCTGCTCGATATAGGCAGCAAGCAGTGCACGAGACTCGACAAGAATGCGGATGCGCTGGTCCATTCGTTCGAGTTCCGTGTTCAGTTTCTCGACGACCATATCGCATTGCTCGAAGCGCGCGGGTTCTCCGACGACACAAGGCAGCAGACTGTGAATCACCTTGAGCGTGAGGCCCGCATCCTGAAGAATCTGGATTCGCCCGAGGCGGCATACATCCTCGGGCGAATAGCTTCGGTAGTTCGCGCCGGACCGGGAAGGCGACAGCAATCCCCGTTCTTCGTAGTATCTGATCATGCGGCGGCTGACACCGCTCCTGAGTGAAAGCTCTCCGATGTTCATTCAACCTCCAGTATGGATGCAGGTGTGACATCAAGGCAAAAAAAGGGTGGCGAAACAATTCGATGTGTTGCGCACTTACCAGCAAAGAGGCACGGTTTTCGGACCTGTGGAGTCGAGCCGCGCTGCTCGACGCGATGCTACGCGGCACTCCAAGAATTATAGGAAAGAGATCCTGTTCGAGTTATGTCGTTTTGTGAATTCTATAAAACGGTATGGCCTGAGTTGTGCAGACGCTGATGTCAGCGGATTGCAAGATTAGGGTAATCGTATTTTTGGTACAAAGATGGCGATATCCAAACATGGGAAAGGTCCACGCAAGGCTTTTTGGTAATGGCGTTTCGCTCAATCGCAAGGCTCGCCAATCCATTTGTTGATAGAGTTTGTCAAAACCAGATCGTCGGGTCCATGCATTTATGGAATGTGCGATTGCCGATTAATGGAGTAATTTTCGCATATGTTATTGTGAGCGCCAACGCAACGAGGAAGCCCCATTCGCTGAATGTAATGAGCATAAATCAGACTAATAAAGAGAAAGGTGCTTTTTTAAAGAGTCTAACGCCCTAACCTCTCTTTGCTGAATTTTAAGGAAAGAATTTCGCAATCTTATTTCGATTAATTCTAACGCGGAACAAAAAGTTAATTTCAGAAAACTCTGGCGGGATCCCAAGGTGAGGAAGCCACCGATTCTATGGCATGCCTCTGTCTGAGCTAAAAGTGTTTCATGTGATGCGTGAAGCATCTCTAGAGATGGCGTAATTTGTCATATTAATATGGATTCCTGCTTATAAAAATAGATTAATTAAATTGTGAGGTTGTTAATATTTCGAGGTAAAATCATGCGATGGGTAATTTGAATTTTTCCGTATGTGCGCGAGAGTTGATCAACAACGGATGCACCTTTCTCAAGCTGCCGCTCGCGTTGCGGGAGCATTTCTAGGAGGTCATTGATTTGTATTCTAGCGTCAACCCAGAGCTGAAAGAGGAATTCTCATTTCAAGGTGATGCTGATGTATTTTTGCCGTTCGGCATAGAATATGCCAAGTCGACAAATCAGATCGATTTATGAGATTGATACTGCTACTGGAATAAAGGTGGGGTCGCCACCAGATCTACAAGTTCTCAAGATCTAGCTTCTGAAAGGAAATATCCGGGTACGAGTCCGGAATCTCGAAAATCGCGTAGGGATTGTTGGATTCTATTTGCGTGTTTTTTGAAGTTTGGCGCCAGATCGATATAATGAATAGTTCGGCACGATGTCGTTACGGGCTACGAAGCGTCGATGCCATCCTTGGGGCTTCGCAATATGAATCGCTGCGCCAGGTCGCGTGTGCGACAGCCGTACTGTCATTTCTGAACCCTCTTGCCATCCTTGACCGTGCGGTCGTCATCGGGGCTGGGGGGGCGCGAAGCAGTCGGGGGACTCGCTTTCTTTTGCCTTCGGAGCAGTATCGGCGTCGCTATTCAATATTGATCGGTGGATGCCGGGTCGTCGCGCCGCTGTTCGGCCGGCCGAACATGTGGTGCGCTCTGGACGTGCTGATTGCTGTGATCATGTTCGCGATGGCAGTTACCACTGTTCAATCTACTTCCTCAAAATCGAGCACGAGCATGGCTAGGGCGACAAAATGAAGCCAGCCAACGGACATCGGTAGCCGTTGCTACTCTCGCGCGAAGTGGGAGGGTAGGTTCAGCAGCTAGAGTTGCTATCGTCTACCCACACAAACCGCCGGAGTATCGTCGAATCCGCGCGGCATTGAGCAGGCAGCAGGTCTTCATCTCGGAGAAGGTCGTGCGACGTTTGATGCGACAGGAAGGTCTGGCCGCTGCAACAACCAGACGACGTCGCTACGGCTCCTATCGTGGAGAAATAAGCCCCGCGCCGGAGAATCTCATCAATCGTGATTTCCGTGCAGCCGCTCCGAATCAGAAATGGCTCACCGATATTACCGAATTCCAGACCCCAGCCGGCAAGGTGTATCTGTCGCCGGTGATCGACTACTTCGACGGTCTCGTCGTGAGCTGGTCAATCGGCACGCGACCAGATGCCGATCTCGTCAATACTGTGCGGGATTCGGCCATCGAGTCGGTGGCTGATTGTGATGAGCGGCCGGTGGTCCACTCCGACCGCGGTGCGCACTATCGTTGGCCGGGATGGCTATCCCGGATGCGCGATGCCAGGCTCATTCGCTCGATGTCACGCTAAGGATGCTCGCCCGACAATGCAGCCTGTGAAGGCCTCATCGGGCGGCTCAAAACGGAACTGTTTTATCCTCGTGACTGGCGGGCCACGACCGTTGACCAATTCATTGAGGTCCTCGACTCGTACATCCGCTGGTACAACGCAACGCGGATCAAGGTCTCGCTTGGCTCTTTCAGCCCCCTCGAATACCGGGAAAGTCTCGGAATTGCGGCATAACCCAGTCCAAGATTTCAGCGGCACCCCGCGAGGTAATCGTGCAGCTATGCAATGTATGCCTTGCGTCGGATGACTTCTCCTCCTAGATTGCTTTTGTAGGCTCATATATAAGAGTAAATTGGAATCGGGGGTTCGTTATTCTCTCGGCGATGATGCGTGGAGAGGAAGGGAGGGAAGATGTGCCAGTCCGGGAATGGTCACTTTGACGCCGCGGATGACAAGGTCTTCGCTGAATCAGCCGACTACTGGCGAACACGTTCTAGGGATGCGGAAGCGACCGTATCTCGTCTTGCAATCCGGTTGCGAGGACGTGATCAGCGAATCCTGCTACTGGAGCGCGCGCTTGCGCGTACGGTCGCTCTCCACCATGCGCTTGAAGATAGCCTCGAACAGCGTCTGGAGCAATGCACAGGACAGATCGATCGGGTTCGCGAACCCGATCGGACGGGGCAAGTCTCTGCTGACCGGCCCGAGGATGGCGTGATAGTCCGTCTACCACATCTGACCCGCACGCTCTCTCTGCTCTTCGACGTAATGTGGGAGCATTGGGCGGAGCGGGATCCTGAGCGTCCGCCCAAGTCTTCGACCGTGGCGCGGGCCATTGATGCCAGAATGGGGCTCAAGGGACAAGCCACAGGTGAAGCCTCACGCAGTGCGCAGACATTTGCGGCCGCGCTGCGCCCTGACTACCTGAGCGATACAGATGGCCGTCATCGCTGACTGTCGACTCCGACGAATGCTCCCGCCGATATGACGGAATTGCCCGTCAGTGCTCCCTGCTGCTTGAATCGGATCTGTGCGGAGCAAATCTGGACAGAGCCAGGAGGGCGGAAGTCATGTCGGATTCGATACGTGTAGCGGGAGCGATCCTGCGTCGCAAACAGGTCGAACAGGTGGTCGGGCTATCACGCTCGACCATCTATCAGCGCATCAAGGACGGCACCTTTCCCAGGCCGGTTCCGCTGGGCGGACGAATGGTTGGCTGGCGCACGTCAGACATCGAGCTGTTCCTGGTCGATCCAGCCAGCTATCGGGCGCCATCCGGTCCGCCTGACGGGGAGCATGGCCATGATTGACGCGTCCTGTGTTTCGCTGGAGTACCGTCTGGATAACTGGGCCAACGCATCCCGTGGTCCGCATGACCCCATCGACGCGGCGAAGATCGAGGCCGCATGGCGACGCCTCGAGCCGCGTTACAAGGAGCTACTTCGCATGGTGTACCTGTGGCACGCCGGTCGCGAGGTCGTGTGCCGTCGGCTCCGGATTCCCCGTCATCCGCGCAGCCGTTACGAACTGGAACTGGCTTCGGCCCAGCACGTGCTGGCAAGCCTGCTCGAGAAGGGGAAGGCATAAATATTTTTTCGGACCTTGTCGGACTGTCCCGGAACGCAAGGGACGATGACGCAGAAAAGCCAGCAATTTCGTGGCTTGCATCGCTGAAGAATCGAGCCTAGAGTGCAGTCAACAACCTGTTCCGGTCGCCGCGTCAATGCGAGACCGAGTGCGCGTTAGCGGCCCGATGTACCGACGTATGTGCGTTGGCGTGGTGGTCGCCATGCGAGTGGAGCCTGTGGACCTGACGGTCGCAGGCTTTTTCATTTTCTGGTGCTGATCCCCCTTGAACCCGCGGCGTGCCTCCCCGGCCCTGCGGGTTCCTTTTTTCGCGCACATCCATTTCGGTACTTCGGCTTGATGGAAGGAACTAATGGAGGGCGGATCGTGAAGATGGGTCGGACTGTTCCCTGGTGTCCCGGACTGCGTGCGGCGCGGCGTGTCGCGCGCCGCTGGTCGATTGCACTGATGCTGCTCACCAGCACCTCGATCTTTGCACCTGGCGTGGCCCATGCAGACGATTGGGGCTGCCAGGTGCTCCTGTGCCTTTCGAATCCGGGCGGCCCGGAACAGTACAGCGAGTGCGTGCCGCCGATCCAGAAACTGTGGAGCGCGCTGCGTCACGGCGATCCGTTTCCGACCTGCGACTTCGGTGCCGGAGGTTCTCGGGGCACGTTTGCGACCAACACCTTCGCCAGCGGCGGCTATTGCCGCGAGGACTTGCTGTACTGGGGTGGCCCCGAGCAGAGCGAGTTGCTGTGCCGTGCCACCGGGGCGATCAACGTCGATATCGACAACCAGCTCTACGCCCGCGTCTGGTGGGACGTGAGCGGCCAGGATCGCTCGCTCACCGAATTCTACGGCGCGGGCAGCGCGCAGATCCCGTACGACCCGTCGCAGTCCGTTTCGAGATTCCTGCAGCAGATGGAGCAGCAGGACGGCGCGGGTGGTGGGGGACAGTGATGTTGCCGCTCGACTTTATCTCGCTCGCGCAGCAGTGCGCGCCGCAGGTCTCGCTGCCGACGATGGCGGCGATCGTGCGGACCGAATCGGGCTTCAACCCGTATGCGATCGGCGTCGTACATGGCCGGCTTGCGCGTCAGCCGGCCAGCGAGGCCGAGGCTGTTGCGACGGTACATGCGCTGGAGCGCGGTGGCTGGAATTTCAGCGTCGGACTCGCGCAGGTGAACCGCAGCAACTGGCCGGCCTATGGACTGGGCGAGCGCAGCGCATTCGACCCGTGCCGCAACCTCGCCGCAGGTGCCGCGATCCTCCAGGGCTGCTTCGAGCTCGCGCGGCAGGCGCACGCGCGTGCATTGGCCGATGCGCAGTCGGACCTTCGTGCAGGCCTGTCCTGTTACGCGAGCGGTGATTTTTCGACCGGGTATCGGACGGGCTATGTGCAGCGTGTAGTCGGCAATGCGCGCGCCATGCCGGCGTCGCCGGCACCCGTCGCCGTGCCGGCCATTGCTTCGATCCCGGTCATTCCGGTCGATCCCGATATCAGCGAATCACCGGGGCAATTCCGAACGAAACCGCGTCACACGTCGAAACCGACCGATGCGTCATCCACGAATTCTGGTGGTGATCCAGACGGTAGTGCCGTGGTGTTCTAGCCCGGTGATCGGGCGGTATCAGAAAGATTCAGTGCGCAAAGGAGTCGTTGATGAAATCAGGAATACAAATTAGTGTGGGGCGTAGTTTTTCCACGCCATATGACGGAAGGCAAGCCCGTTTGACGGCCCGGTGGGCAACGGTGGCGATCGTGGGGCTGCTGGCGACGTCACCGGCGTGGGCGCAGCTTTCCCCGGTCAATACGCTGCTGACGACGATCCAGACGACGCTGCTCGGCGTCGGCGGCGTGGTCTGCTCGATTTCCATCATCTGGGCGGGCTTCCGGATGATGTTCCAGCATGCCCGCTTCGGCGATATCGCCAACGTGTTCATCGGCGGGCTCTTCGTCGGCTGCGCGACCGTGATCGCCGGCATGCTGATTCCGACGAGCTGATCCGGGAGCGCGCACCATGAATCCGCTCAAGGACCCCGTTTTTAAAGGCGCTACACGTCCCGCGATGATCTGGGGCGTACCGCTCGTGGCCTTCCTGATGATCGGCGGCGGCATGCTGATCCCGGCCATCTGGGCGCTGCTCGCGAGTCCGCCGTTCGGCGTCGCGATCCTTTTCCTGATGATCCCGGTGTTCGTCGTGATGCGCGTGATCACACGCCACGACGACCAGCGCCTCGCGCAGTACCTGCTACGCCTGCGTATGGTGCTGCGCCAGGGCAATCGCCGCTTCTGGGGAGGGCACGCCTATGTGCCGGTCCGCCTCAAGAGGAGGGCGTGACATGCCGGCAGAACCGCAACTTGTGGCCGTCGCCAACCGGGAAGTGCCGCTCGCCGGCTACATCCCGTACTCGACGCATGTCACCGACCAAGTCATCAAGACGCGCGAGGGCGACTACCTGCAGGTCTGGAAGCTCGCCGGCATTGCGTTCGAGGCGGCGGACCCGGCCGATATTCTCGCGCGGCACGACGGGTTCAACCAGTTCGTGCGCGGACTGGCCGGTGGCCATGTGGCGCTGTGGTCGCACCGCCTGCGCCGGCGCGTGTCGGACCGCTTCTCGACGGAGTACCGCAACCGCTTCTGCGAGGAGCTGGCGACGCGCTACTACGCGAGCTTCGCGGGCTACCGGATGATGGCCAACGAGCTGTACCTGACAGTGGTCTACCGGCCGAACCGTACCCGGCTCGGTCGCCTTTTCAGTCGTGCCGCGCGCCGCACACGCGACGATATCCGGCGCGACCAGCTTGACGAGCTGAAGGTCATGGCCGAGCTGGCCGCCCAGGTCGAATCCAGCCTCAAGCCCTACGATCCGGTCGCGCTCGGCGTCTATACGCGACAGAGCGCCTTCTCGTCGCGTCCGCGCCGCTATTCGTCGGCGCTGGAATTGTTCGGCTATCTGGTCAACGGCGTCTGGGAGCGCGAGCCCGTACCGTCCGGCCCGATCCGGGAGACGCTGCCGACCTCGCGCCTGTTCGTCGGCGCTGAGAAGATCGAGATCCGCATGCCGGCCGCGACGCGCTTCGCCGCGATGCTCGACCTGAAGGACTATCCCGAAGACACCGAGCCGGGGATGCTCAACGGCCTGTTGTACGGCGACTTCGAGTACATCGAGACGCAGTCGTTCACGATCCTCGACCGGCCCAGCGCGAAGGAAGCGCTGGAGCGGCAGCGTAACCAGCTGATCGCGGGCGAGGACGTCGCCGTGTCGCAGGTCGAGGCGATGGACCGCGCACTCGATGAACTGATCAACGGCGATTTTGTGCTCGGCGAATACCACTATTCGCTGGCGGTGCTCGGCGACACGCTGGATGACGTGTCGCGCAGCGTGGCGAAGGCCCGCACGCAACTGGCCGATGCCGGCTTCCAGACCGCGCTGATCGACCTCGTCGCCGATGCGGCCTGGTTCGCGCAGTTACCGGGCAACTGGCGGTATCGGCCGCGCGAAGCGAAGCTCACCTCGCGCAATTTCTGCGGTCTGTCGAGCCTGCACAACTTCGCGACGGGCAAGCGCGACGGCAATCCGTGGGGCGAGGCGATCACGATCGTCAAGACGCCGAGCGGCCAGCCGCTCTACCTGAACTTCCACGTCACGCCCGACAAACAGGATTCGCTCGACGAGAAGGCGCTCGCCAATACCCAGATCATCGGCCGCGCCGGCGCGGGCAAGACCGTGCTCGAACTGTTCCTGCTCGCGATGGCGACGAAGTACGGCATCACGGCCGTGCTGTTCGACAAGGACCGCGGCACCGAGATCGCGATCCGGGCGATGGGCGGCACCTATACGGTGTTCCGTCGTGGCGAGCCGACCGGGCTAAACCCGTTCCAGATGGAGCCGGGCGAGCCGGTGATCGACTTCTGGGAGCGGCTGGTCCGCAAGCTCGTCGATATCGGCGTGGCGATATCCGCGAAGGACGAACTCGACATCTCGCGTGCAGTGCGCGAGGTCGCGCGCATGGACAAGCCGCTGCGGCGTCTCTCGATGGTCCGGCAGCTTCTGCCGAACGTGGGCGAGAACAGCCTGCATGCGCGGCTTGCCAAATGGTGCGCGGGCGGGCGCCTGGGCTGGGTGCTCGACAACCCGACAGACCGTATCGATCTCACACACGCGACGCTGTTCGGTTTCGACGACACCGAACTGCTTGACGATGCAGAGGTCTCCACGCCCGTCACGATGTACCTGCTGCACCGGACGGAGAACCTGATCGACGGCCGGCGCTTCGTGTACGTCATGACCGAATTCTGGAAGCGCCTCAGCGATCCGGTTTTCACGGATTTTGCCCAGAACAAGCAGAAGACGATCCGCAAGCAGAACGGGCTCGGGATCTTCGACACGCAGTCGCCTGCCGATGTGCTGCGTAGCCCGATCGCCAGTGCGCTGATCGAGCAGAGCGCGACATTCTTCTTCCTGCCGAACCCGCGTGCCGATTACGACGACTACGTGCGCGGCTTCAAGCTGACCGAGGCCGAGTTCAACATCGTGCGCAACCTCGGCGAGAACAGCCGCATGTTCCTCGTCAAGCAGGGACATCGGTCGGCCATCGGCCGACTCGATCTTGCCGGTCTCGGCGACGTACTCGATGTGCTGTCCGGCACGACCGACAACGTGGAGCTGCTCGACACGATCCGTGCCCAGGTCGGTGACCTGCCGCAGAACTGGCTGCCTGTCTTCCACGAGCAGCTCGCGAAGCGTCGCGCGGCGCAATCGGAGCAGGCTGGCGCGCGCCAGTCGCGGTTACCGGGGCCGGAGTCATGGGCGGGAGGTGCGCAATGAGCGGCCTCTTTACCGCCGTCGGCGGCACGCTCGAAAACGGCATGTCGACCTACGTCACAAACGTCTCGTCGGCACTGTCCGGCGCGCTCGTACCCGTCGTGACCACGGGCGTGACGATCTGGGTGCTCGCCTATGGTCTCGCGGTCGTGCGCGGCGAAGCGCACGAAGCCGTGCCGGCATTCGCGTGGCGCGGGCTGAAGGTGGCGATCATGCTGGCGTTCGCACTGAGCGCCGGCATCTACCAGCAGCAGGTCGTCACCGCCGTCGACGGCGCGACGTCCGGGCTCGCGCAGACGATCCAGAACGCGGCGAACACGACGGGCGGGGGCAATCCAGGATGCGGCTCGGTCAACGGCAGCAGCGTGACGGGGCAGGGTGCTGCGACCAGCATTTACCAGACGCTCGACTGCTACGACCAGCAGATCGATCTCGTGATGGACGCCTATTTCGACAAGGCGACGCACGAGGGATTCAGTCCGAGTGGTCTGGCTGCTGCCATCGGCGACTTTACGTGTGGCCTGGTCGCGGCGCTCGGCGGCTCGATCTTCCTGATCGTGCTCGCGTTCGAGGTCGTGATGGCGCGGATGCTGCTCGATCTCGTGCTCGGCCTGGGTCCCGTTTTCATCGCCTGCGCGGCGTTTTCGCCGACGGCCCGCTTCTTCGAGGCGTGGACCGCGAAGGTCGTCAATTACGCGCTGCTGCAGGTGCTTGTCGCTGCCTTCCTCGGCATGGCGCTCACGGCGTTTTCTGCCGATCTCACCACCCTTCATGCGACTGCCTCGCCTGGCGCCGATGCGTCGGCCGTGATGCAGGGCGTCTCGGCCGCGCTCGATGACGCGGCGGCGGCCGCGACGGCGCTTGGCCTGTTTGCGACCGGCGTGTTCCTCGCGATGGTGGGCTGGCAGTTGCCGTCCGTCGCGTCGGGCCTGTCTGGTGGCGCGACGCTTTCCGGCTTCGGCGCGTTCGTGGCGGGTGTCGCTTCGCGCAGCGTCGTGACGTCCATCGGCCGCGTGCTCAAGGGCAACGGACGCGGCCCGCGTCCCGGCGGCGAGATTCATGACCGGACAGGTTCGGGCGATGGCACGGGTGGCGGTGCGGTGCCTGCCTACCAGCGTGCGGCGCGCGCACACCTGGGCCAGCAGGGTGATTGAAGGCGAATGGACGGCGAGGTGATGACGATGAACGGACGAAGCAGATGGATGGCGGCCGTATTGGTATCGGCCACATGGTGTGCCGGCGCGCAAGCGCAGGGCATCCCGGTCTTTGACGCGCAGAACGTTGTGCAGGCCATCGCGACGGTCGCCCAGCTGGAGCAGCAGGTGCAGCAGGAAATCCAGATCTACCAGTCGACGGTCGGCACGCGCGGTTTCGGCGCGCTGATGAGCAACCCGGTTGTGGCGAACTCGCTGCCGTCGAACTGGCAGAGCGTCTACACGGCAGTCCAGAACGGCGGCTACTCGGGCCTGACGGGCAGCGCGCAGGCGCTGCGTTCGGCGAGCCAGATCTACAACTGCGAGGACCAGACCGGAATCGACCAGCAGGTCTGCCAGCGCGCGCTGAACAAGCCTTTCCAGGACAAGGCGTTCGGGCAGCAGGCGTACCAGACCGAGCTGCAGGAGCTGAACCAGATCCAGAGCCTCGCGCAGCAGATCGATGCGACCCAGGACCCGAAGGGCGTCGCCGAATTGCAGGCGCGTATCCAGGCCGAGAGCACGACGGTCGGCAACGAGATGACCAAGCTCCAACTGTTCCGGATGCTGTCCGATGCCGAGGACAAGCTCGTAGCCGAGCAGCAGGGCGAACTGGTGCTGAGTCGCGCGGGCAAAACGAACCGACTGCAGGACCAGATGGTTCCTGCGTCGTTCGGGAACTGAGGAGGGCGCCATGTCCATACTGACTTCCCTGATCCTCGCAGGCTGCATGGCCTGGAGCCTGGCCGCCTGCAGCAGTGGGCCGCCGAAGCCTGTACTGCCCGATGGCTTGCATCGTGTGCCGGTCAATCACGTGCCACCCGTTCCGGACGCGCCGGCGGCAGCACCAGCGGCGAGTTCGTCTGTTCCTGATTCGCCTGCTGCACTGGATACCGGAGACCGGTCATGAGCACGTCGCACGACTATGGACGCGTGCTCGACATCGAGGCGTCGCTGACCCACCTGCAGGAGCGTTCCGAGCGTCGGGCATGGCATGTCGCCTATGCCGCGGTCGGCGTCGCTGTGCTCAGCGTGGCCGCGCTCGCGGTGATGGTGCCGTTCTACCGCGTGGTGCCCCTGCCGATCGAGGTCGACCGCCTGACCGGCGAGTCCCAGGTGATCGACGTACTCGATGCCCGTCATGTGCATACGAAGGAGATCCAGGACAAACACTGGGTCGAGACCTACGTGCGCGAGCGTGAGCGCTACGACTGGGGCCTGCTGCAGATGGACTACGACAGCGTGCTTGCCATGAGCGATGACGTGGTCGCGCGCGACTACCGCGGCATCTATAGCGGCCCCGACGCGCTCGACCGGCAGCTCGGGGCGGGCACCGAGCGGCGTGTGCGGATTCTCTCGGTCACGCTGCCACCTGACGAACCGGGTCACGCGGTCGTGCATGTCGAGCGCACGTCGTTCAGGAACGGCCAGGCCGATGCCGAGCCGACGCAGCGTTTCGTGATCACGCTGGCCTATACCTACCGGCCGCCCGTGTTCACGCGCGAGAGCGTGGCGATCGCCAATCCATTCGGCTTCAAGGTCACGGCTTACAGCCGTGATCCCGAATATACGCCGCCGGCATCGGCTGCTGCTGCGGGAGGCACGCCATGAAAACGCTTCTTTCCGCAGGTCTGTTCACGATCGCGCTTGCGGGGCTGCTGTTTTCGGGGATGGCCCACGCGGTCGATCTGCCGGGCTGGAACGACGACTCGCGCGTGCGGCAGGTGATCTATCACGCGGACGAGGTGGTGCGCCTCGAGGCACAGCGCGGTTTCGCCACACATATTGCGCTCGATCCGCACGAGCAGATCCAGGTCGTCGCGCCCGGTGACCGGGACGGCTGGCAGATCGTGGCGAACAGGGGTGATCACGATGTGTATCTGAAGCCGCAGCTCGCCGCGCACGACTCGAACCTCGAGATCCGCACGGACCGCCGCAGCTACAGCTTCGATCTGGTCGTGCTGCCGCTCCAGTCGAAATTCGGCAACGACCGGGTGATGTACCGCGTGACCTTCGTCTACCCGGACGAGCTGGCGAAGCAGGCGCATGCGAATTCCGACGCTGGGCTGGTCGAGAAGCGCCTGGCTCAACCGCCCATTGTGCGCAATGCACGGTACTCGATGGAGGTCATGCGGGACTCGGACGATATCGCGCCGACCGCCGCGTGGGACGACGGGCGGTTCACCTACCTGCGTATCCCGAACAACCGTCGCATGCCGGCGATTTTCCGGGTGGCCGATGACGGCACGGAAAGCGTGGTCGACAGGCACGTCGAGGGCGACACGATTGTCGTGCATGAGATCGCGAAGCGGTTCGTGTTGCGGCTCGGCAAGGAAGTCGTCGGGATCTGGAACGACGCCTACGACATGGACGGTGTGCCGCCTCGTGACGGCACCACGGTCAGTGGCGTGAAGCGTGTCCTGCGGAGCCACGGCGATGAATGACGATATCGAACGCAACGTGATCGAGCCTGACGACTCTGGCGGCACGCAGCCAGCACGCAACCCGAACAACGGTGCTGCGCCGATGTCCACCGATCGCGGCATGCCGGCTCTGGGGCAGTACCGTAGCGTCCGTCCGCGGGCCTGGTGGCTGACGCCGATCGCAATCGTGCTGGTGGTCGGCGCCGGTGCGGTCTGGACGGTGCACGGCTTCCTCGCCCGTCACGATGCCGAGGCGAAGGCGCGGCGTGACTCCGTGGCTGACACGTCCACGCAGGGCCGCACGTTCCGGGATGCGCCTGCGTCTGCCGTCATCGTGGCATCAGCGCCGGCATCCGCGAGTGCCATTGCTGTTCGTCCCATGCTGGCTTCGGGCGCGGCTGTGGCCCCGGCTAGCACCCCGCACGCGGCGGCGTCCCGTAGCTATTACGACGCGCCCCTGCTGGCCACGGGCGGTGGACAGGAAGCCGCAGCCGGACTGCCTGGCGTGCTCGACGCCGGCGGTGTGGCAGGTGCGGCTTCGTCGGTCGCGGCAGCCGTGACCGGTAGCGTCGGGGCTCCCGTCATGGGGCAGGCGGGCAGTGCGCTTGCCCAGGCATTGACGCCGACGGCAACGCCGCGTGTGCGTGCCGCGATGCTCGGCAATCGCAGTCTCATCCTCGCCCAGGGTGCCAAGATCGACTGCGTGGGCGACACGGCCTTCCATTCTACCGAGGCCGGCATCTCGACCTGCACGGTCACGAAAAACGTGTATTCGGACGACGGGCACGTCCTGCTGATCGAGCGCGGTTCGCAGATCAACAGCGAGTACCGCTCGAACCTCGCGCCGGGGCAGAAGCGTGTATTCGTGCTGTCGGCCCGCATCAAGACGCCGAATGGCGTGACAGTCGAGATCGACTCGCCGGCCGCTGACGCGCTCGGCCGCATGGGCGTCCACGGCTATGTGGACAACCACTGGGGCCAGCGTATCGGGGCGGCGATGCTGCTCGGCATCACGCAGGACGCGATCGGCTATCTGGCGACACGCGGCGGCAATAGCAACGGATCGGTGGTGTTCGAGAACACGCAGCAGCAGGGCAACGACATGGCCACGCGCGTGCTCGACAGCACGATCAACATCCCGCCGACGCTGACACAGAGCCAGGGGGCGGAATTTACGATCGTCATCGCCCGCGATCTGGACTTTGGATCGGTCTACTCGCTGAAGCCGGAGGGCACGCAATGACGTTCTGCCCTGATACGTCGGATTCGCCCCACGATCCGATGCTGGCCCGCCTGCCCGACGACGCTTCCGTGCGCGAGCTGATGCGTCCGTTCGCGCCACTGCTCGAGGATGCCGATGTGACCGAACTCGTGATCAACCGGCCGCAGCGTGTCCTGACCGAAAACTCGCGCGGCTGGCACGGCCACGATTGTCCAGACCTCGATTTCGACCGGCTGATGTCGTTCGCCGTAGCGGTTGCCACACTGACGAACCAGGAGATCTCGGCCCAGCATCCGGTCCTGTCCGCGCTGCTGCCGGGCGACGCACGTATCCAGATCGTGGTGCCGCCGGTCGTCTCGCCGCGTACCGTCTCCGTCACGATTCGCCGGCCGTCCGCGCGCGAGAAAAGCCTTGATGCCTATCGAGGCGAGGGGCTATTCGACGACACGGTATGGCATCGCCCGGACGGGCTAGACGCCGCCTTGCCGATGCTTCGGGCCGAGGTGCGCAGGCTCGTCCGGTGCCTGGGCGAGCGCGACTGGGGTGCCTTCTTCGAGCGTGCTGTCACCGACCGACTCAATATTGTGATCGTCGGCAACACAGGTTCCGGCAAGACCAGTTTCATGAAGACTCTGTGCCGATCGATTCCAGAGACCGACCGGATCTTGACGATCGAGGATGTGCGTGAGTTGTTCATCCGGCATAACGAGAACTGCGTTCACCTGCTGTACAGCAAGGGCGGCCACGGACAGGCGCGCGTCACACCCGCCGATCTCATCGCGAGCACGATGCGGATGCGCCCCGATCGCGTGCTACTGGCCGAACTGCGCGGCGCCGAAGCCTACGACTTCCTGAAGCTCCTGACCACGGGCCACGAGGGTTCAATCACGAGCTATCACGCACCCAACGCCGCGGTCGCCATCGAGCGCTTCGCGCTGATGGCCAAGGAACACCCCGAGGCCGCAGCCTGGGACGATGCCGCACTCAAGCGCCTGCTGTTCCTGACGATCGACGTCGTCGCGCACATGGAGGCACAGCCCGTATTCGATGCCGCGGGCGAGCAGACCGGCAAGCGTTGGCGCATGACCGAAATCTGGTTCGATCCGGTGCGCAAGGCGCGCACGGCGTTCGTATAGGAGATGGTCATGAGCCAGTCATCCTCCCGTCTGCTTCCGCATGCCCGACCGGCAGCGGTGACGCTGGCCGTGCTGATGTGCCTTCTTGGCGGACTGGCCGCATCGCTCTGGCTCGCGTCGTTCTTCCTGTACGCGAGCCTGCGGATTAATCCGTTACATGCGGGCCTGTCGGGCTGGCTCGATGCCGCGTTGGCCTGGCGGCACGGTCTGATGCCGAACGCTGGCCGCAAGCTCGCGGGCGCCGCGCTCTTTGGCGTGCTGCTGTCCTTCGGTGGGCCGGTGTTCGGTCTGCATGCGTTGTGGGAACGCTCGGGCCGGCGCCGTCTCTACGGCAGCGCACGTTTCGCGAGCGAGGCGGAAATCCGCCGGGCGGGGCTGCTATGACGACGCCCGCATACCTCGGTTCCCTGCCGCCGATTGTCGTGGGCGTATGGCGTGGCCGCTATCTGCGCTTCACCGGCCAGCAGTTCGTGCTGCTGGCAGCACCCGCGCGCTCTGGCAAGGGCACGGGCATTGTCATTCCGAACCTGCTCAGTTTCCCCGATTCGGTCGTGGTGCTTGACGTGAAGCAGGAGAATTACGCCGTCACAGCGGGTTTCAGAAAAGCCTGCGGGCAGGACGTGTATCTGTTCAATCCGTTCGCCGAGGACGGTCGCACACATCGCTATAACCCGCTGTCAGCGATTTCGGACGGCCTGTTCCGGGTCGGCGACATCCTCGCGATCGGCTACGCGCTCTATCCGCCCGGCGGGCACGACGATTTCTGGAAGGATCAGGCCAGAAACCTGTTCCTTGCCATCGTGCTGCTGCTGTGCGAGTGGCGCGATGCGCGTCGCGCCGGCAAGGGCACGTCGATCCCGAATTACCCGGTCACGATGGGCGAAGTGCTGCGGCAGTCGTCGGGCAACGGCATGCCGGTCAAGACGTATCTGCAGCGCGCGCTGGTCCAGCACCGCGATCTGCTGTCCGGGCAATGCGTCGACGCGCTGAACCGCTTCCTGTCGAACGACGACAAGGTGCTGGCGAGCGTGCTCGCAACCTTCAACGCGCCGCTGACAATCTGGGCCAATCCGGTTGTCGATGCGGCCACCAGCGCGAACGATTTCGATCCGCGTGACCTGCGGCGGCGACGCATCTCCGTCTATATCGGCGTGACGCCCGATCACCTGGCCGAAGCGGCGCTGATCGTTAACCTGCTGTTCTCGCAGGTGATCAACCTGAATACAAAACAGTTACCCGAGGCTGATCCTACGCTCCGGTTCCAGTGCCTGCTGCTGCTCGACGAGATGACGGCAATCGGCAAGATCCATATTCTTGCGCGCGCCGTGGCATATATGGCGGGCTACAACCTGCGCCTGCTGTCGATCGTGCAGTCGATCGCGCAGCTCGAATCGGTCTACGGGCGGGCCGATGCCCGAACCTTCATCACGAACCACGCGATGCAGATTCTCTATGCGCCGCGCGAGCAGAAGGACGCGAACGACTACTCGGAGATGCTCGGCACGCTGACCGACCAGTCGCGCAGCGTCAGTCGGTCGAATGCGATCTTCGGCGGACGGGGTGGGTCGAGCGAGAGCGTGTCAGAGCAACGTCGGCCGCTGCTGCTGCCGCAGGAACTGAAGGAGCTGGGGCGCGAGAAGGAAATCATCGTCCTCGAAAACACCAAGCCGATCCTGGCCGACAAGATCTGCTACTGGCGCGATCCCGAGTTTGCTGCGCGCGTGATGACCGCACCCGAGGTGCCGGCGATGGACCTCGCCCACTTCAGCGCGGTGATCGAACGACGGCTGCGTGATCTGCACCCCGACGAGATTGACCCGGACGGCGCGGGGCTGATCAACCTGCCGCCCGAGTACCTCGAAGTCCTGCAGGCGTGGGATCCGCGCGACCTGCCGCCGAATCTGGCTGATATCAGTGAGGACGACGCGGTGGCTTACGTGGAGCGGCATTTCATGCTGCTCGGCGTTCCGGCGAAGAAGGTCGAGCGGGCGCGTCGCCGGCTGGTTGCGGGCGATCTCGATGTGGCTGAACTCGATTTCGTTGAGCCGGCACGGCGTGCGGCGCCGAATGGTTCGCAAGCGGTGGGAGCCCTGCAATGACAGCGCCCTATGTGAACGAAGCCGAGCGCGCGCGTGCCGCACTCGCTGCGATCCCGGCTGACGACTACGGGACCTGGGTCGATATGGCATTCGCGCTCAAGCAGGGATTCGGCGACGAGGGGTTCGAGATCTGGGACGCCTGGAGTCGCACGGCCGCCAACTATAACGAGCGTGCAGCGCGCACGACGTGGCGCTCGGCGAGTGCCTCGGGCGGCAAGACGCTCGCCACGCTGTTCTGGCATGCGCGCCAGAACGGCTTTGATCTCAGCCGCACGCACTACCCCGATCGTATGGCGACCGTGCTCGCGCCATCGGCAGAGGTGCTCGCACAGCGCGAGCGCGAAGAGGCCCAGCGCCAGGCACGCCATGCCGCCGTTGCGCGCGAGGCCGCATCGATCTGGGATTGGGCACGCCCGGTCGGGCCGGCGCATCCGTATCTCGAGCGCAAGCACCTGGAACCGATGGACACGCTGCGCGAGCTGGACGCGCTGGAATTACGCGCGCTGCTCGGGTATGCGCCTGCCAGCGAAGAGCAAATGCTCGCGGGTCGGGTGCTAATCGTGCCGGTCTGGAACGGATCGATCTCGACGCTGGAGCTAATCGATGAGCAGGGACTGAAGTCGTCACTGGCTGGGGGCGTGAAAAAGGGCGGTTACTGGATGACGGAGCCGACGCTGGTTCCAGACGCCGAGTCGTCGCTGATCCTGATCGCCGAGGGCATGGCGACGGCATTGTCCGCTTCGCGCGCCACGGGATGGTTCGCGGCCGCGGCGCTCTCGAGCGGGAATCTGTCGCTGGTGGCGACAAGCCTGCGCGAGCGATATCCCGATGCGGACCTGATCGTGCTCGGTGAACTGGGCCGCGGCGAGACGCAGGCCCGGCAGGCAGCAGAAGACGCGCAGGCGCGCGTAGCCTGGCCAGAGTTTACCGCCGATGCACGTATCGACGACAAGGTGCCGAACGATTTCAGCGATATGGCGGTGATTTCGGGCTTCGAGGCCGTCGGCGCGCATCTACGTGAGGTAGTTCGCTCCGTCGTGAGGGCGGACGGCGTGAACGTGATTGAAATGGGCGAGCGCGAGGAGGGCGGAGAAATGGGCAACGTCAAGGAAAAGCTGCTGTCCGACGATGGAGGCAGTCCGCGTCGCCGGTCATCGAAGCGAAGCACATCGAAGCCGGCCGCGCCGGATGTACCCGCAGCAGGCGAGCCACCGGCCGCTGCTGAACCGGCGGCGGCCGCACCGGCAGACTCTCCGGCCGCCGCATCGCCGGATGCTGTTCCGCCGACGGCGCCGGCCGCCAGCCCATCACGCCTCCCGCCATCGCGTCCGCCGGTTGGCGAACCCCTGTTTGCTGTGGGCGACGTGCCGAACGAGATGAAGGCGCTGGCCGAGCATCGGTTCGGTTCGCCGCTCCGGATGAGCACGCCGCGCGAGAACGGTGGACCGTATCGTGGCGAGGTGTTCAACACCGAGCACTACCTGATCCAGGAAGTTGCGACGCGCAGCGTGGTGTTTCATCGGAAGGACCAGATGACGTTCGTTTCGTCCCGTCTGGAGTGGCTGAACGAAAACGCGCGACTGAATGGTTCCGAGCTGCAGGTCGGCTACGACGGCAGCGAGGCGAAGGTTTATCCGTGGGACCGTGCGCGCGATCTGCTAGACCGGGCGGTGCGTTCGCTGAAGAAGTCCGCCCAGGAACTGAACTTCAGTCCGAATCTGGAAGGCATGCTCGATCAGTTGCAGGCCAGGTCGTGGGCACGCATCCGGGAACTGCGGACCGAAGCGCTGGAGAAATCGAAGGAGCCGGGCGCGGCACGCGAACCGGGTGCGGAGCCCGATCGATAGCACATGGGCTCGCGACTCGCGGGCAAACCGTTCCTGAAGGATATGAGGTGGCGACATGGCGCAGACAACTTCGGCTCAGGAGGCCGATCCGGTCATCAACGTGATCGAGCAGGACGTGCCAGGCGGCGATGGCGGCCCGGCACCGTTCGACGTTTATCCGGACACGCTGGATTCGGCCGCGTTGGATGCCGTCTCTGCGAGGCGCCGGCGTGAGTTCGATGCGGCCCGCGCAAGGTTGCGTGACCAGGCAATGCGGGACGATCCCGGTGCGCAAGCGCACGCGGCGCACCCGGCGGGAGCATCGGTACCGTCTGGAATGGCGGCCGGGGCCGATCGTGGTTATGTGCCGCTCGAACGGCCGCCGGAGCGCGTGACCAAACGCTATATGCGTTCGGGCAACCAGTATTTCCTGAAGGACGCGCCGTTTCAGCTCGCCTTCGAGGATCTCGGTCCGTACCTGGTCACTGAGCATAACCGGCCGGATGTGGTCGAGTCGATGCTCGACATGGTGCACGCCAAATCGTGGCAGCGCATCCGTGTGTCGGGTCACGAGGCATTCCGTAGCGAGGTCTGGCTGCAGGCGACATTGAACGGTATCGAGGTGAGCGGCTACGAGCCGAAGGCGGCGGACCTGGCCCGTTTGGCCGATGCCCGGCAGGCGCGGCTCGACAATCGTATCGAGGTCGCGCCACCTACGACGGCGACCATGGCAGCGACGGGGCCGCAGGGCCGTGCAGATGCCCGGCCACCCGCGTCTGAGGCGACGCCTGCTGCTCCAGCGTCTGCCGTCAATGGCGCCTCATCGCCGGCGCCAGTCCGCGACGCTGTGCGGGAACCGCGTACCCCACGGGCAGACCGGAACGTGGCCAGCGACGAACCGGACGCGCCGAGGCGCTATGTGGGTGAACTGCGCGAGCACGGCAGCGCGCCGTATCTGCATAATCCCGCGCGCAGTGACTCCTATTACGTGGTGTTCCGTGATCCGGCAGGAGTCGATCAGGCCGTGTGGGGTGTCGATCTCGAACGCGCCGTGCGGGAGTCTGGGGCTGGCGTCGGCCAGCAGATCGTCCTCGAAAACCTCGGCAAGCGCCTCGTGACCGTGCGCGTGCCGGTCTTCGATGGCGAAGGCCATGTGGTGCGCGAGGAAGACAAGGACGTTTACCGGAATACCTGGCAGGTCGACGTCGTGCAGCGCGACCGGGCGCTGGCTGGACCTGAGAAATCCGGTCGTCCTTCAGGCGATGTGCGCGTCGCCGATTCGCCGGCCGCGTCTGTTACGGAGCCACCGCCGCGTCGTCAGCATGATGCGGGGAATCCGGAAAACGACTGGGCCATGCAGATGGCCGTGCTGATGACGGCGATGCGGGAACAGGGTTTCGGAGAACGTTCGATTGCCCGCGTGCAGCAGCGCGCCGAACGCATGCTCGTTGCTTTCGGGAAGGAGGGCGTGTCAGTTCCATCGCCGAAAGTGTTCGATCCGAAGGCACCGTCCGGCCGGGATCAACGTCGGCGTCCGGCACCGGAGCGGACCCCTGCGCCTGAAATCGATCGCGAGCCGGCCAGCCCGGCACCGATGTCGCCGTCCCGCTGAGGTGGATCGTGACCGCGCGTGAGCGTCTGTGCGTCGAACTCGGTGCTGTCAGGTTGCACTGGGATGACTGGTGCCTACGCCGTGGTCTGACGGCGGGCGAAGGTGCTCGCCAGTTGATCATGGCCGCGATCCATGACAATGGCAGCGCGCAATCCGCCACGGTCGCACACGACTTGACCAGATCTGTGGTCGGCGAACCGCGCACCCGCATCGAGATCCGGCTGACAGCACCCGAACTGGCCGCCGTGGAGCAGCGGGCGACAGCATCGGGCCTGAGCGGAAACCGCTGGATCGTGTCGCTGGTTCGTGCGCAGTTGACGCGCGAGCCGCAACTCGGCGAGCACGAGATGCGTGCGCTGTCGGCGTCGAACCAGCAGCTTGCAGACATCAATCGTGTGCTGAGCCGGCTTCTGCGTGCAGGTAGTTCGGAGCTAATCGGCTCGTACTGGATGATGGACTGGGCAGATATGCGAGACCGGATCGACGCCCATCTGCGCGCGACATCGAGCGTCATTCGCGCAAACCTTGACCGATGGAGCCGCTGATATGCCTTATCCAAAAATTTACATCGACGCGATGCTCGTGAATTGGGGCGACCGGCTGTTTCAGGAGCCGCTACGGCACGCCCGTGCCCCGCGGCTCTCTCGCGTCGGCATCCGGGACGAAGCTGCCCGCATGCGTGCCCAGATCGCACGCACGCTCAGGCGCACGCCCGAGGTGATTGTCAAAATCACGAACAAGGCTGCGAGCGCGCAGGGTATGGGAGCCGTGCGCCGGCACCTGCGTTATATCTCGCGCAACGGCAGGGTCGAGCTGGAAGACCAGAACGGCGATCGCATTGAGGGCGTCGAGGCATTGCGCGATCTGACGCAGGCCTGGCAGCTCGGCGGATGGGGCATCCCGGAGAGCAGCACGCGCCGGGAAGTGTTCAACGTCCTGTTGTCGATGCCGCCGGGCACGGATCGGCAGGCCGTGCGCGATGCAGCACGCGACTTTGCGGCACAGGAGTTTGGCGATGGACGTGCGTACGTGTTTGCGGCGCACGACGACGAAGCCCATCCGCATGTGCATCTGAGCGTACAGGTTCGTGGTCCGGACGGCCGCCGCCTGAATCCTCGTCGCAAGGATCTGCAGCGCTGGCGTGAACGCTTTGCCGAGCAACTGCGGGAACACGGCGTCGACGCCAATGCGACGCCCCGGCGTGCGCGCGGTGTGACGCAACGCTATCCGAAACCCGCGGTCGTTCATATGATCGCGCGCGGCGAGACCCCGAGATACTGGAAGCCGCTGCCGGCCGATACGCAGCGTGACGCGGGCTGGGTTGCGCACGGCGGGGTGTTTGTTGCCTGGCGGGAAATGGCCTATGCGATGGCGAAGTCGCATGCGCGCGAGGATCGTGCGATGGCCGTCGAGATGGCGTATTTCGTCGGCGGTATGCCGGTGCAGCGAGACCGGCCTGTAACCGAACGGCCGCAAGACGTGCGACGTGAGCAGCCAGGACCGCAAATACCGGAAGCCGTAGATCGGTCGGGCCAGGCTGGGCCGGACGTCGAACATTGACGCCGGGGAGGCAGCATGGCTATGCCTATCGTGCCGTGGATCGGTGGCAAGCGGCGTCTAGCCGACATCTTGATCCCCCGCTTCCCGCCGCACACCTGCTATGTCGAGGTATTTGCGGGCGCGGCAGCACTGTTCTTCCTGCGGCCGCCGGCGGAGGTTGAAGTACTGAACGACGTCAACGACGATCTTGTTAACCTGTATCGCGTCGCGCAGCACCATCCCGCGGAGTTCGTTCGCCAGTTCAACTGGGCCTTGAGCAGCCGGCAGATGTTCAAATGGCTGAACGACACGCCGCCCGAAACACTAACGGATATTCAGCGAGCCTCTCGTTTTTATTACCTACAGCAGAACTGCTTCGGTGGTCGAGTTGATGGTCGCAGCTTCGGTACGGCGACGACGTCGCCACCGGGACTCAACCTGATGCGTCTCGAGGAAACGCTGTCGGCCGCGCATCTCCGTTTATCCAGCGTATACATCGAAAAGCTCGACTGGCAGATTTGCGTGAGCCGATACGATCGACCCCATACATTCTTTTTTTTGGACCCGCCGTACTGGGAGACGGAAGGATACGGCGTGCCATTCAGCATCGAGCAGTATGTACGGATGGCGAACGTCATGCGGGAGATCAAGGGGCGTGCGATCCTGACCGTAAACGATCACCCTGACATGCGGGAAGTATTTGCTGGATTGGACTTTGAGCGGGTGGACGTTCAGTACACAGTCGGTGGTGCCGGATCTACGGTGCCGCGCGGAGAGCTGATTCTCTATAGCTGGAACAGGGCTGATGATCCGGTGGGCTTGTTCTGATGGCAGGGAGTCGAGCGGTAGCTAGTGCTATTCGCAGCAGGCTACCGGCAACTGCGTTGGCTGTTACGACTCAGCGAACCATGCGGTAGGTCCAGCTTTGGCCGTGGCAAACAGCAGAAAGAGTACGGTGATCAGGAGCATTGGGACGCCGTAGATTGCCAGCGGGAAAAACAGCACGAGCTGGAGCGCTGATCCGCCGGCACCATGGAGAGGGTCAGTATCCCGGACGTTCTCGTAGATCAGCCACGCGACCGCAGCCAGTCCCATTCCCATGAGAATGATGCCGCCAGATTGCGGGGTGTGGTGCAGATACGCCGTTCCCCATGCGTAGAATCCCCACCACAGGAAATTGATGCCGATGGCGGCGAGCCAGAATCTACGCTTCGTGAACAGGCGATAACCGAAGCGGCGTCGGCAGTGATGGCTGAAGAGCTGGATGCCTTTTGCAATGCCGATAACGGTGCCGAGGATGATGGCAAGTTTCAGAAGTTCCACAGAAGGTACTCCTTTTTTCAGTCTGATCACACCGTTTTCGCGTTGCCATGCTCAGTATTGGCTGCGTGGATCTAGCATTAGCGTTTCCTTCCAATATAGACGGTCGCGTCACGAATGCAACGAGTGAGTGTTTCGTCGTCGGTATGGCCATCCGAGTTCTTGGTGTATTTTCCCTTCAGTCCGATTGGGCTGTTGCCGTTATGCATGATGTAACCACAATGTATTTATGAGAATATTTTTTACAAATGGCAAACGATAACAAACTGAGTTGCTGTCACGCGGAAGATTTTAAATATCAGGATTCCAGTTTTAACGTAATAACTGTAGATGATCCGAGGTATGCCGAGCCACATTTTCTTCTTGTAGAAACCACGATTTCCGAGAGTAGAACCGTTCGATCTGGATTGGAAAATTCACATTTCTCAAAGATTGACCTGAAAATTCGATATCTTTTCGGTCCTGATATTGCTCACATTGGCCATATGGTTGCACATTGGGGTGGAGAAACACTTTATCGCGGAACGGTGAAGTTGACAAACGGAGAGGTGATGATCAAGGTTGGAAGTTTACGCGGGTTACATATTGGTACGTATGCTTTTTCTCGTATCGTCGCGTGGGCGAAAAGGTTGGGCGATGACCTGTTGGTGCATCCGATACGAATTTCAGTAGTCGATGCTTACGACAACAAAAACAAGAAGCGACGCAACAGCATGTACGAGAACTTCGGGCTTCGCTTTGCTTATCGAGAGTCCAACGGGATTCCTGATGCAGAAGGATCGTCACTGTCTACGATGACGGTGCGCGATTTGATTGCGTACGAGAATTGGCCAAATATTCACACTACACACTGGCTCGATGGTTTCAAGGAGCTGGCTGAGGCATTTCGTACTGAACGGCGGGAGCGGCGAGAACATCATCGGTTGTACATGCTCCACAGGAGAAGGGCGGATCGCTTCGAACAGAAAGTCGCTGTGGTGGCCCGCTACTTTCACATGGCGATTAACTGGCCCTTGTATGTGATCGTTGCGTGTATAGCATTTGGGGTTGGCCAGAATTGGAGTGGTTGGAGGAGTTTCGCAAGCCGTCTTTGGGTAATACTAGAGTCGCTGGTTCACCGTTCTGTATCGTGATTCCCGTTGCCGCATGTCTGATGATAGGGGCTATTGCACCGCTGGCGCTGCTTCGGTGCCAGAAACCGGCGGTAGCCTATCCTGCCATCCCTTGCTTTTTCGTTGTTCAGTTTGTCGTCCGCAAATCCCGTGAGCAGGGTAGCCGATGCCGCGCAGAAAGAGCGATTGCCCGGCGCAAGAAAAACGATCCACTGGCGCACAAAAACCATCTGCGACACGCAACAAATTGAACCTCTCGCGACGGAAGGTGCGCGACATCCTGCGGGTAGATTTCCCGACTCGCGCAAATTGACCGACCAGTTTGGAGAAAGAAGCCGTAGGTGCTGGCGCAATATGGAGAGCGCAGGGTTCCGTGCTTCGCGCAGCAAAATTCAAATGACCTGTTGGATTTCTATGCAAGAAGGCAACCACTTCTGCAACTTGAAGATGCAGGGTGTTGACGAGCAGCGCAGGAAAAACCTGCATAGCGAAGGGGACTAAATCGATCCCGCGATTGCCCGGCGCAACGTGCGCGTCCGCAGCTTTCTCCGGTGAGCAATGTTCCCACCGGTCAAACCTGTATCGGCGCGTAACCATTGACTGTTACCACTGGATAACCTGGACGGCCGCGCCTTCTCGCACGAGTCTCAGCACGTTGCCCGTGCACAACGACGCAAAAAAATTTCCTGCTCCGGTCAGTTCCTCTGTATTCCGCCGCGTTCCTGTGCCTTGCTTCAGGCCAGATTCCGGGTATTGACGACCGCCGGGGATCGTTTGCAAGATGGCATTCAGGCCGTACACCGGAGCGAATCATGCCGATGGTGAAGAGCTTCACCCAGGCGCAATGGGACGCCGCCTCGCACCGTCTCGATACACTGCCGGCAAAGCCTGCGCATGAGCATCGCGTCAATGTCCAGGATGCAATCAAGTCGATGCAGGCCCAGATCAGAAGCGCCCAGAAAAAGGGGTACACGCTGGAGGAAATCGTTCATCAGCTTGCCCAGGATGGCGTCGAAATCAGCGCAAGCACGTTGAGATACGCGATGCAGCGCGCGGCGAAAGAGAATCGACCTGTGCAGGCGGAAGCGACCGCTGTGCAGAGAGCGACAACGACAACACGCGCGAAGAAGGGAAGTCAGGAACGGTCATCAGATTCCCGCAACACTCCTGCCGGGAAAACGCAGGATGGGGGAAGGGCGGTCAGTCAGCAGGGGTCAATGGTAATTCGGGACGCGTTCTCGTTCGAGATCACGCCCGATGTTGAAAACTTGTAGAGGGCTCAAATGGACACGACGATTCCCCCCATTTATCTGGTTGGTGGCAGCAAGGGCGGTGTGGGCAAGAGCTTTGTATCGCTTGCGCTGGCCGATTATCTCCAGCGGCAGGATACGCATGCCGCGCTGGTGGAAACCGATACGGCGAATCCGGACGTCATGAAGGCGGTTCAGGACGAGATTCATTGCGTAGCCTATAGTCTGGACGATGCAGACGGCTGGATTGGTCTCGTCAACTTCTGCGATGGACATCGTGACGCTGCAGTGATCGTCAACACGGCGGCACGCAACCAGGCGGGTGTTGCGCGATTTGGTGCGATGCTGGCCGGTACGTTGGGCGAGCTTCAGCGCCGACTTGTAGTACTTTGGGTGATTAACCGGCAACGCGACAGTCTGGAACTGCTGCATGGTTTCAGCCGGACCTTTCCCGATGCGGTAACGCACGTTGTACGCAACGGGTACTTCGGCACGCCGGACAAGTTCACGCTTTATCAGACGTCGGAGCTTCGCAGAACCATCGAGACGAAGGGCAAGTCGCTTGATTTTCCCGAACTCGCGGATCGGGTTGCCGACGAACTGCGTGGTCAGCGTCTGTCGATACGCAAGGCTACGGAGACGATGCATATCGGCGAACGGGCGGAGCTGCTGCGATGGCGCGCGCTATGCGGAACGATGTTTGCCAGGGTGATGGTCGATGGCTAACACACGGGGCAGGCCGCCGGACGCACTTGCCCGCCTGTTTCTCGACGTCACGGGCGAATTACCCGACGACGCCAATATCTTGCGGATGCGGCGTGTGTCGGGGGCACTGAACCTGCGCGACAACGATGCGCTGTGGTCTGTGCTGGTCATGCTCGAATACTACGGGCGGCTCTATGAGGCGATGCCGGAACGCATCCGACAGGCGGGCGCAGGCAGTCTCGATGCGGTACGGGCCGAGACGCGCACGGCGGCGGATGCGCTGATGGCGCAGCATCGCGACGCGCTCGCACGCTGCAAGGCGACGATTGAACTGGCCGAGCAGATGATCAGCGAGCACGAAACGCGCTATCAGGCCGCGCTCGCGGAATTGAACAGCGAGGCGTTGACGTTGCTATCGGAACGGGCCGCGAACCGGATTGCTCATGCGGCAGGGAACCGGCTTGTGGGTGCGATGGCTATCGCGGCGCACGATCAGCGACAACGGCTCGATGCAGCTGTGACGTCATATGAACGGGTTGCCGCACGGCGGTTCGTGAGGGCGTGTTACGGGCTGGCAATCGGCGGGCTGGTTGTGATGATGCTGGCGGTGGGTGTTGGCGGGCTGGCAGGTTGGTGGGCGAGCACCCATTCTGTGCGGGCAGACGGTTCGCCGTCTGCCCGCACAGCCTACACTTCATCGGTCTCGTCTTCCATGAACTCGGTGGCGTGGCGGAGCATGCCTGCTGCCGCGTCGTTCTGGTCGAAGGCAATCATCGGTGAGCGGTAGCCTTCTTCTTCTTCGGCGGGGGCGAGCGGCCATTCATAGTGCCGCCCTTCGTTGTATTGCAGGTCGGTCGCCTCGACGAACGTCAGGTAGAAGCCCGGCGCGTCTTCGGCGTTGGTGGCGAGCACGGTCATGCGGAAGCGGTTGGTCATGATGGTTTTCTCCGTCAGGTAAGCAGGCGGCGGGTAGAGGTCTGTCGCCTGCCTCGCCCCGTTGCCGGGGCGAGGGGTAGGGTTAGGCCGCGAGCGGGCCAGATTGCGTGCCGTTCGTGCCATCCGCAGTCGGGAAGGGCCACGGCGTCAACGGGCTGCTGGCGACGCGAGCGGCTTCTACGTCGGCAGGCGTGCTGTTGATGTGTTCCGTGCTGGTCCCGGCGTCCGGTTCCGTGTCGCCGTCCTCACCTTCCGGCGTTTCGTTCCCGCCTTCTCCGGTATCGGCATCGTCGCTGTCGTCCTCATCCTCCTCGTCACGGTTTTCCCATGATGGTGTGCCCGGGACTTCACGATCGGTGAGGATTTCCGGGAGCCGTGTGTCACGAACGCAGACGATAAGTCTGCGGTGCTGTACTGAAGATGGGAGAAGGCCTCCCGAAGTCGGCTTTCAGGAGCAGGCTTCAAACCGCCCGGTGCTGCTGCGCCCAAAAGGCGTGGTGGTGAGCGACCGTGGAAAAGTCATCCGGAGAGGGTGGCAGGTACGTGTTGAGAAGATGAGCGAAAGCAAACCGTCCGATGACGCATCGTTAGAAATCTAAGGTACTGCCAAAACTGGAGCAGGGCTCCCGCTCCAGGATCAGTCGGGACGTCACCTGATTACGGACCCGATGGCAGTCGGTGTATAGGCGGCATGAGCTCAGCACAGGCTTCGGTACGGAACGTGAGAACCTTGTCCTGAATGTGAAGGGAAATGACAAATGGCAGACACCATGAGGAAGAATACCGATGTCAGGGCAAGGGGCGGAGTTGCCCGTAGTAGCGTTGAAGCTCTTGTAATGAGGGCGGAGCGAAGGGGCAACGTTACCCAGTTGACGAAGGTTGCCAACCTGCATCTGCGGGGATGAGCGGCATGAAATCAACAAAACCGCATGAGATTGCGAAGCGCACGGTGTGGGAGGCCTATCAACTGGTAAGGGCCAACCGCGGAGCTGCTGGTGTGGACGATGAAACGATCACCATGTTCGAGCAGAACCTGTCGAGGAATCTGTACAAGCTGTGGAACCGGATGTCGTCGGGGTCGTATTTCCCGCCGCCCGTGAAGCAGGTTGAGATACCCAAGGCAAAGGGCGGAACCAGGAAACTGGGGGTGCCTACCGTGTCGGATCGAGTTGCCCAAACCGCCGTCAAGCTGATGATTGAACCGATCCTGGATCCGCTATTCCATGAAGATTCATATGGATACCGGCCGGGTAAATCGGCGAAACAGGCGATCGCGGTAACGCGTGAGCGTTGCTGGCGATATGACTGGGTTGTCGAGTTTGATATCAAGGCCGCGTTCGATCAGATCGATCATACGTTGCTGATGAAGGCGGTGAGGCAGCACATTCGGGAGGACTGGATGCTGCTGTACATCGAGCGGTGGCTGACTGCGCCGTTTGAAACAGCAGAGGAGATTGTGCCTCGCACACGCGGAACACCGCAGGGCGGGGTAATCAGTCCGATCCTGATGAACCTGTTCATGCATTACGCATTTGACAGCTGGATGAAGCGTGAATATCCACACTCGCCGTTTGCACGCTATGCCGATGACGCGGTGGTTCACTGCCGAACTCGGGCGCAGGCGGAAGTCGTGATGCAGGCTATCGCATCACGGCTTCAGGCATGTGGACTGACGATGCATCCAGAGAAGTCGAAGGTAGTGTATTGCAGGGATAGCAATCGCACTGGACAGTATCCGAACGTGCAGTTTACGTTTCTGGGCTTTACGTTTAGTCCGCGGGCGGCGGTGAATAAATACGGTCGGCGGTTCACGAATTTCTTGCCGGCGGTTAGTAATGACGCGCTGACACGGATGAGACAGAAGGTGCGAAGCTGGCGGCTGCATCGACGTACGTCGGTGACGCTGAACGATCTCGCAGAGCAATGTAACGCGACGATACGCGGGTGGTGGAATTACTATGGGGCATTCTATCGGACGGCAATGTACAAGCTCTCGGTCTATCTGGATTTGAGGCTGGAGCAATGGGCCAGACGCAAATACAAGAAGCTGTCGCAGCGCAAGCGGCGCAGCGTGCTCTGGCTCAGCAAGATGAAAAGAATTTCTCCGCTATTGTTCTACCACTGGCGAATTGTTCGTCGTGCGGTTGGGTAACGGGAGCCGTATGAGGCGAGAGCTTCACGTACGGTTCTGGGAGAGCCTCGGGGTGCAACTCCCCGGGGCTACTCACCATGCCGCCTTTGCGAGCCGAAGCTCGGCGGCGGCAGCCGCGTCGGACTTCTTCATCTTTTCGAGGTCGGCAGCAGCCTTCGGAGACACGGCGGCGGAGACGACTTCCGCGATGCGTGCTTTGCTGACGTGATCGAAATACGTCGCGCGCGTCGGCGTCCAATACAGCGTCATGTCGAGGTTCAGTGCGCCCGCGAGCGTATTGATCGCATGCGGCTTTTCCTCGCCTGCGATGCCGTCGAGCAGGGCGCCGGTGCAGAACGCAAGCAGGTCAAGCAGCGTCGTGCCGGGGTCTTGCTCGATCAGCCACGGCAGCAGGTCGGCCCGTTTTGCAGGCAGTTCAGCGATCCAGCGTGCCCGCTGCGTCTCGATGGCGTTCCATGCGGGGCTGGCGGGCAGGTCATCGGCGGCGCGCAACAGGGTGTCGTGGTTGTTTTCGCCGGACAGTGCCAGATAGCCGCGCGCAGACGCGTGGCCGTAGTGCTCGGGGAGTGCCTTCGGGATCAGGCAATGCAACACGGCGGCGAGTGCCACGGCGGGTTGCGCGATCAGTTCGGCGTGAGTGGCGGCGGTGCGGTGCGCGGTGAGCCGCTGGCAGAGCTTCGCACTATGGACGGGCCTGATCTTCGGAACCCTCGCGGACACCATGTCGTCCGCTTCGGCTTCGGGCGTGCCGATCACCTCTGCGCCTGCCGCTTCGAGCGCATCGGCGTTCTCGCGGCGCACGAGGCCGCGCTCGATGACGAGTTCGCCGTGCGGGCCGACGATGACGAACGCGCCCGCTTCGGCCATCTGCTGCGCGTCCCATACCACCGTGCGGCTTTCGAGCGCGATGATCGCCGTATTGACGCGCCCGATTTCCTCATTGAGTCGGTCGGCTTCCTCGTAGGCGTTTTCGTCGTCCTCCGACAGTGCTTCGAGCTTCCCGGCAAGTTCGTCCTGCTGCGCGGTGAGCGCGTCCATTTCGCTCCGCTCGTCCTCTATATACGGACGCTGCGCCGGGCGCAGGCGACCGTAGCGATTCAGTTCCAGAAAATCGCGCTCGACGCGCGTTTCGGTCCAGCCCCAACCTTCGGCGCGCACTTCGGCGGCGGCGGCGTCGAGTTTCTGCGCGACGAGCTTCTGCAACAGTTCGGCGTCGGCAATGTATCCAGCGTTCTCGTCGTCGCTGAACAGGTCGCGGCGCACGTAGCCGCCCGCGTTCTCATAGGCCGAGAGGCTGACGAAGCGCACAAGGCGGCTGCGGCTCGCGTCGATCTCGGCGCGCGTGATCGCCTGCCGCAGATAATTGGGCTGGCGCTGCCACTCGTTCGCGTCGAACCAGACATGCTCCTGCGTCTCGTGGTCGTCCGCGAGGGCGAGGGCGGCAAGCTGGTCAAGCGTGATTGCATCCTCGCGCAGCAGTGCGAGCAGCCTGGGCGAAACGTTGGCGAGCTTCATGCGCCGCTTGACGGTGAGCGGCGACGCGGAAAAGAGTGCTGCGATGTAATCGACGCTGCGGCCTTCCTCGGCCAGCATCCGGTACGCGCGCAGCACGTCGAACGGGTCGAGTCCTTCGCGCTCGCTGTTCTCGACTAGTGAAACGGCGAGGGCTTCGCCTTCGCTGACGATCCGAACGGGGACTGGATAGTCGGCGGCGATGTGCTTCTGCTCGAACAGCAGATCGAGTGCGGCTTCGCGGCGCTGCCCTGCGCAGACCCCGTACTTGCGCTGCCTGCCGCGCGCCCCCTTCATTTCGTGGACGACGAGGTTCTGTAGCAGCCCTTTCGCGCGGATGTTGGCTGCAAGGCCGGAAATACCTGACAACGGCTTCGTGCGGGCGTTGAGCGGCGAGCGGCGCAGGCTGGAATAGGGCACGGTCACGACCGGCTGCTCGTTGCCAAAAGTGGCTTCGAGAACCGGCGCGGCTTCGGCTGCGCTCACCGTGGTGGTGGTTTCGATTTCATGAGCTTGCATGATTGACTCCAGAAAGTTGGAAAGAGAACTCCGGGCCAGGGTGGTGCTCGATGCTGCCAGGACTTGACCCGGGTAGGAGTCCTGACAGAAAGCGATGAAGTCGCGGCGTTGTAAGCGGTCCCGCTGCCGCGCTTACGCCTTCATCTGGCGCATCGCATCCGCGAGCATCCAGAGGGCGCGGTTAAGTTTCACGTTCTGGTCGATGCCGGTGATAGGTCGCGTAGACATCGAGCGTCCGGTGCGCGAGCGTCCGTGCAGTCCACCCCTGGTGAGGTTTTCCTGCACGCGGTTAAAGACCGTCCAGAGGTCGTCACGACGATCCTCGAAACGGCGCGGAGCGAGTAACTGGCTTTCGGTGACGGGCGCGGGTGCCTCGGTGTCGGTCGGGTCGTAGCGCAGCGCGAGCGCGGAGCGTGCGAACGCATTCTGTTCGTCGCGGTCGAGCGCCACGTCGCGCATACCGTCCTTCTGCTCACGGATCAGGTCGAAGCCGTCGAGCACGTCGAATGCGCCGTTGATGACGTTCTGGACGATGTTGCCCTTGTGTGGCACGCGGATATCCCGGACGCTGTCGCCTGCGACCATGCCGTTCTGGCAGACGAAGCGCAGCACGCCCGCGAGCATCTGGTAGCTGCTCGTGCTGGGTGCGAGTTCAGCAGCACGATTTCATTGGCTTCGTCGCCGGTGATCTGGTCGGCGTGGCGAAGCCGCAGCATGTGTTTCGTGTACTCACGGCGGTCGTCGTGGCGTACGCGGGTCTGGCAGACCATGAAAGGCTGGAAGCCTTCGTTGCGCAGGCCGCGCAGCACGTCGATGGTCGGAATGTAGGTGTAGCGCTCGGAGCGGCTTTCGTGCTTGCCGTCGGCGAAGATGGATGGGGCAACGCGGCGGATCTGGTCATCTGACAGGGGGGAGTCCGAGCGGAGCATCGGGGAACCGTAACGGAAAGAGGAAGCGAGTTGCATGGCAATCTCCACAGCAAAAGGTTGAGGGCCTGAACCGGGCGAGGGGATGTGTCTTGCCGTTGCGGCTGGACACCTCCCGGTGGAACCCGGGGTTGGCTTTGCTGCCGCCAGGCTCCCGGGTTTCCGCCCGTGCGACTCAAGGAGCCGATAGCGGGCAGGCGTCAAGGAAAAAAGGCGAGGGAGGGGTGCGGGCAACACGGTCCCTCGCCCCTTGACGCCTGCCCGCTATCGGCTACGGTCGCGTGGTCAGGGCGGCAACCTGGGAGCGCGGTGCATGCCGTGACGCGGGTTGACCGGACAGGCGGCCGTGCCGGATAGAAGAGGACGGGGTTGACGGCTGCGCCAGGGATTGACGCCCGACAGGGGCGAGACGCGGTACGCGGCTCGACGCGCAGCGCGAAAGCCCGTCCCGTAGTGCAAGCGAAGGGCGGCGCCCGGGAAGGCACGCGGCAACGCCGATCGACCGCGACGGACACGGCGCGCCGTCTGTGCCGGCGTCGTGTTCAATCAGGATGATCCGAACGAGTGCAGGCGCTCTGGACGTATGAAGCGGGATGTGATGGCGAGAGGGTGAGACCGGACAGAGGAGGCAGACCGCCACGCCGCACGAGGGATGGTCACGCAGGTCGTCAGGCGATCGGGTGGCCTATCTTCACAAGGTACGCCGCACGAGAGTGACGATACGTGCAAGGCCGGCACAATGCCACGGCGCAGCCGATGCTCGCTATCTGCGAAACGCTACTCTGCGAGAGCCGGTCGCCGCCGTTCAGCGAAGGAGGGCTAGCCGCCGAAGACGTTCCTGAATGCTACGCAACGACCAGCGGGTCCTGAGACTGTCTTTCGACAATGGAGGCGGCTGTTTGTGGCGCCGCGCTCAAATTCGCGACGTCTGCGAGCCGGTCTGGCGCGGGCGTTGATTGTGGTGTCACCTTGAGCTGCCATCTGCGTTCGGCCAGCATGGTTCCCCGGCAGTCCGGCGAGCCGCAGTGGCAGGCGTAGCGCTGCCGCAACTGACGGGTGTACCGGCCTTCGACGAAAAGCGCGTAGTCGATGCTGAGCTCTTCGCCGCTTCGTATCGGCCGCACGGTCTTTATGAAGATCCGGCCATTGCGGTCTTCCGCTTCGCAATTGGGGCTGCACGCATGATTGATCCATCGGGCGCTGTTGCCGCCCACGGCACCGTCTATGACGGTGCCGTCGCCAACGTCGAAATAGAAGGTATGGTCCGGATGCGCAGGATTGCGGGGGTGACGGAGTAACGCCTCATCCCAGGAGATTCGCTCGCCCCTGTATTCACACACGTGTTCGCCCGCGGCAAGTGCGTGCGTGGCGAATACACCCCTGCCGTGAACCGGTGACCGGCGAACAGTGAACCGGCTGCGACGACGTGTGGTATCGGCAGGCGTCCGCGCAACAGTATCGGAATCGTTCTTCAATGGCATGGTCGGTACGGTTGCGGAACGGAGGAACTGGGTCAGGCAGCCGGGATAGAGTGCCCGGGCGAATTTCCTTTTTCAAGCGCTACAATTATTTTCACGCCAGAGATACAGGCGTAATGAGATACCGACCGACGCGAACGGGTGTCGCGCAGGAGATGAACACAGTCTGGAGGACCTACAGGACCCTCATGTATCGGATTCTACCGATCTGGGGCGAGCGCTCCAGGATCAGGTCCGCAATGAATTCCGGGAGCAGGGCGCGCGGAATGATTGCAGGAACATTGTCGACCAGTTGCGAGGCGACGCGCGCGATGAAGTCATCGGGCGAGCTTGCCAGAATGTGTTCATAACTCACGCGGTACTCCATGACGCACGATGCTCCGAGGAGACTTTCTCAGCGAGCGATTCTACCAGCCGCCGGGGCGGCTCGCGGTACGCGGTGATGGGTCGGGAAGGTGGTGTATCTACCTTTCGGGGCGTTGGTAGGCGCTTGCAGGCGGTGATCCGCGTGCCATGTGTGCGGCGTTACGGGGCGAGGGGATTTTGCCGCAAAGGAATGGTTGGTAGAATCCCGGCCAGCAGAACGGACAAATCCATCTGATGCTTTTGCCTGACCACGCATCGCATGTGAATGCGACCATCTCGATATGGTGGGCAAATTGCCTCCCGAGGACAATCTCACGAATTTGCTGGCCGAAAGTGCTGCTGGGTTTGCCGTCGAGGATGACGTTCCGGGCACGGCCCGACAACCGGAGATTGTCTCAGCATGAGTTTCGGTGACCCGATATTCAGTAAGCGGCTGCACAACGGGGCACGCGTGCGCACGAGTGCCCTTGTCGGTTCGAGAATCCCGTATCAGGAGGGTGAGCTTGAAGTGGTCGAGATTGGCCCGTTCGTGTCCGTAGCAAACGGAACACAGGTCCGGTTCCGGGCACGTTTGACCGAAGCCGGCCGGCTGCTGTTACGTCCCGGTCTATTTGAGGATCGGCGGGGGATGTTTGTATCGCGAACGTCGGGAACGAATTTTTGAACTTCACCGCAAAGAGCGCGGGATACAGCGGACGTAAAGATGGCCAGTACAGCTC
>Ga0255336_100624_pt1 | contig 46834 bp, 42 predicted proteins | sample MeOH1_35cm_T3_17_FD_189102 | JGI IMG/M metagenome (GOLD analysis project Ga0255336, IMG submission 189102) | Sandy soil microbial communities from University of British Columbia, Vancouver, Canada - MeOH1_35cm_T3_179 | ecosystem: Engineered > Artificial ecosystem > Sand microcosm > Unclassified ... | reverse complement strand
GCGGTCGAACTGCGGTGTGTAGGACTGCCAGAAGGGGAAGACCTGAATGCCGTATTCGAAGTTGCCGTGCAGGAGACCGGGGCCCATGTCGGGGGTGAGGACCTTACCGGCCTGGCCGCCGAGCATGAAGAACTTGAAGCTGTTCCGGTCCTCGGTGAGGCCGACGCCACCTTGGGCGAGGACTCCGAACTCCAGCGGGCGGTGTGTGGCGGTGAAGGCTGTCGGAGAGGCGGGCGCGGCCTGCGCGAGGACCGGGGACGCGGAAAGAAGGGCAGCAAGGGGCAAGGCGCAGAGGGCTGAGATGCGTCGGATGATTCTGGTCACTCGGTTGGGCTCCGTTTTTCACTGATACAGATAAGGATGCGGGTGAAGAAGAAAGGCCGCCAAATGTTGGCGGCCTCTTGAAGAGATGACTGACCGCTTGAGCTAGCTGGCGACGGGCGCCTCGTCAAAATCGAAGTTCGAGTAGACGTTTTGCGTGTCGTCGAGGTCTTCGAGGGTTTCGAGGAGACGGATCATGGCGTTGGCCTGAGAGCCCTCGAGTTTGGTGTAGGTCGAGGCGATCTTGGTGACCTGTGCGGTCTCCGGGGTGATTCCGGCGGTCTTGATGGCGTTGGTGACGGCTTCGAAGTCCTTGGGGTCGGTGAGGATCTCCCAGGACTCGCCCTGGTCGGAGAGGTCTTCCGCTCCGGCTTCGAGGACGATCTCGGTGAGCTTCTCCTCGGAGGCTGCGTCCTTGGGGACGGTGATGACACCTTTCGTGGTGAACATCCACGCGACCGCGCCATCGGAGCCGAGGTTGCCGCCGTTCTTCGAGAAGGCGTGGCGGATTTCGCTGACGGCGCGATTCTTGTTGTCGGTGAGGACGTCGACGATGATGGCGACGCCACCGGGACCGTAGCCCTCGTAGGTGATCTCCTCGTAGGAGACGCCTTCAAGCTCGCCGGTGCCGCGCTGGATGGCGCGCTTGATGTTATCTGACGGCATGTTCTCGGCCTTGGCGGCGAGAATGGCTCCGCGCAGACGGGGATTTCCGTCGGGGTCGCCTCCGCCCAGCTTGGCGGCGATGGTGATTTCCTTAATCAGGCGGGTGAAGATCTTTCCGCGCTTGGCGTCGAGGGCGCCCTTCTTGTGCTTAATTGTCGCCCATTTTGAGTGGCCGGACATGTACAACCTCAGTTTGATTTGTTACGCCTGCAGGTTTGCAGGGTGATTGCGACCTCAGAGATTCTAGCATAGGACAGGGGAGGGGCACCACCCGTCATTTCCGTGCAAAGTCTTCGATCGAAAGAACTTAGTTTGGTACCTTCCGGTATTGAGGATATCTCCGGGGAAGGTAAGGGAGAGCCGGTTTCGTCTCTTCTTTTATTATAGCGAGCCTGAAGGACAAACCGGCAGGGGTGCAAGTGCATGAAATGGAAGCCGATCCAGCGTTTTGCTGTTTGACAGGTTGAAGGCTGAGGATTTGTGCGTATCTTCCTGGTGATACGGTCCGTCCAAGTGACAGTTCTGCGAGGGTGAGATGAAAGCTGGGGCGACGTGGGCCGGCGTCTTGTTTGCGATGTGTGTTTTCAGCGTCCCCGTCTGGGGTCTTCAATGGGGAGGGCCGGGGAATCAGCCGGTCGTCTCGTCTCAGAACATCAGCCTGGGGGGAGCGACGATTCAGGTGGATTTCGCTGCCGGAGAGCTGGATCTGGAGACGGCTACGGTTGCGGGGTGGGTGGGGGACGCGGCGAGGGCGGTAACGGAGTATTACGGCCGGTTTCCGGTGGCCAGGGCGCGGGTCTTGCTTGTTCCGGTCGCGGACAGGCATGGCATCGTGCAGGGGACGACATGGGGAAATATCAGGGGCTTTCCCGGATTCACGCGCATACGGCTGGGACAACATACGACGCTGAGTGAGCTGAAAAGCGATTGGACGATGACTCATGAGCTGACGCACATGGCCTTTCCCAGTCTTCCGGATGACCAGCACTGGATGGAGGAGGGGCTGGCGACCTACGTGGAGCCGATTGCGCGGGTTCAGGTGGGTCAGCTTGAGGAGAAGAAGGTGTGGCAGGACATGATGGAGGGAATGCCGAAGGGGGAGCCGCGCGACGGCGATCAGGGGCTGGACAGGACGCATACGTGGGGGAGGACTTATTGGGGCGGGGCGCTGTTCTGCCTGGTTGCCGACGTGGAGATTCGCAAGGAGACGAAGAATCGAAAGGGGCTGCAGGATGCACTGCGGGCCATTGTGGCGGAGGGTGGAGGGATCGATAAGGATTGGTCTATCGAAAGGGTGTTTGCGGTTGGAGACAGGGCTACGGGGACTCGTGTGTTGAGCGGGATGTATGCGGAGTGGAGTGGGAGGCCGGTGACGGTGGATCTGCCGGCTTTGTGGAGGGAGTTGGGGGTTCGTAGTGGGGTGGAGTTTGAGGCGAAGGCTCCGCTGGCTGCAGTGCGGGTGGGGATGATGGCTCGGCGATAGGGTTTTTTGCGGGTGGTATGAGGGGGAGAGATTACATCCCACCCTTCGCTTCGCGAAGGATGGGGCACCCGGGCGTTTTGGGTGGTTCGGGAGGAAATACAGGGATTCTTCGGCTTCGCCTCAGAATGACGGGCGATGTGTGTGGGTGTGTCTTTTGGTTCGAATTAGAGGTCTTTGGGACCTTCCTGGATTGTGGTGGGGATGGGCTCCTTTGCGGTGGCCTCTGGGGGTTCGGCGGCGGCGAGGAGAGCGTGCAGATCCAGGGGGCGGGTGTACATGGCGAGTTCGCCGTTTGCGGTATGGGGCCAGGAGTCACGGGGACGGTCCCAGTAGAGCTCGACGCCGTTCTGGTCGGGGTCGCGGAGATAGAGGGCCTCGCTGACTCCGTGGTCGGCAGCGCCGTCGAGAGGGATGTTGTGGGCGATGAGGGTTTTGAGGGCTTGTCCGAGGTCGGCTCGCGTGGGGTAGACGATGGCGAGGTGGTAGAGGCCGGTGGTTCCGGGGGCGGGCGGTTGACCGTTCTGGCTCTCCCAGGTGTTGAGGCCGATGTGGTGGTGGTAGCCTCCGGCGGAGATGAAGGCCGCGGAGGGACCGAAGCGCTGCATAAGCTGGAAGCCGAGAACACTGCAGTAGAAGGCGAGGGCGCGGTCGAGATCTGCGACTTTGAGGTGGACGTGGCCTATGCGGGTTTCGGCGGGGATGGTCATAGAGGGTTAGAGCAGTTCCGGGGCCAGCAGGTCGCGCATAGTTTCGCGGCGGCGGGCGATGGTGACCTTTGTGCCTTCGACGAGGACCTCGGCGGGGCGGGGACGGGAGTTGTAGTTGGAGGAGAGGCTCATGCCGTAGGCTCCGGCGTCGAGCAGGACTACGAGGTCGCCGGGTTTGACGTTGGCGATGGCGCGGTCGCGGGCGAAGAAGTCGCCGGACTCGCAGACGGGGCCTACGATGTCGGCGGTGATCTGAGCTGCTTTGCCGGTGGGCTGGCGGACGGGGACGATCTCGTGATGCGCGTGATAGAGCGCAGGGCGGATGAGGTCGTTCATGGCGGCGTCGGTGATGACGAAGGTTTTGGAGCCGTTCTTTTTGACGACGAGGACGCGGGTGAGCAGGGCTCCTGCCTGGGCTACGAGGAAGCGGCCGGGCTCGAGGAGGAGATGGGCCTGTTCAGTGCCGAGGCCTTTGAATAAGGCGGCGGCGTAGCGGTCGACCTGATGGGCGGGGTCGAAGGGGGCGTCGCTGTAGTCGATGCCGAGGCCGCCTCCGGCGTCGATGTAGCGGATGTCGTGGCCGTCGCGGCGGAGCTGGGCTACGAGGGAGGTGACGCGCTCGAGGGCAGCGCTAAAGGGATCGACCTTGCGGATCTGGGAGCCGATGTGGACGCTGATGCCTGAGGGGTCGAGCCACTTCGACTTTGCGGCGCGACGGTAGATGGCGCGGGCGGCTTTGATGTCGATGCCGAACTTGTGCTCGCTGAGGCCGGTGGAGATGTAGGGGTGGGTCTCGGCGAAGACGTCGGGATTGACGCGCAGGGCGAAGCGGGCGCGGATGCCGAGAGCCTGGGCGCGCTGGGCGAGGAGGTCGAGCTCCTGCTCGGACTCGACGTTGAACTGGAGGATGTCGGCCTTGAGGGCGGCGTCGATCTCCCAAGCCTGCTTGCCTACGCCGGAGAAGACTACTTTTTTTAGGGCGGGCTTGTGGGCCTTGCGGACGCGCTCGAGCTCGCCGCCGGAGACGATGTCGAAGCCTGCACCCTGCTTGCCGAGGAGGCGAAGGATCGCCAGAGATGAGTTCGCCTTGACTGCGTAGCAGACGGTGTGGGGGCGCGAGCTAAAGGAGTGCTGGAAGAGCTGGAAGCGCTCGGAGATCTGGCTGGCGGAGTAGATGTAGAGGGGAGTGCCGTGGTCTTCCGCGAGAGAGGTGAGGCTGACGCCGTCGCAGTGGAGAGTGCGATTGCGATAGGCGAAGGGGCGGGCTGCTGCTTGTTGTGTAGCTGGGGTTGCTGCTGTTCTCTTCTTCAAAACTGGGACGCTCTCTCTTTCTTGCGGGTGCTTCCGGGGACGATGCTGCGGTGGTACGGGCGAAATGCAGGGATTCTTCGCTTCGCTCAGAATGACGGTGCTAGAGACAAATGACGGTGCGTGGATGCTAGTTGCGGTTGGGAAGGGCGTAGGGCTCTTCGGGAATGATGATCCAGGCGATGAGGTAGGCGAGGGCTCCGGCTCCGCTGAGGCAGACGAGGGCGGTGACGATGCGGACGATGGTGACGTCCCATCCGTAACGCTGGGCGAAGGCGGCGCAGACACCGGCGATCATGCGGTTGTTGCGCGGGCGCAGGAGCTGGCCGCTGACAAAAGGCGGAGGAGGCGGATAGGAGGCCGAAGCCGTACCTGTGGGAGCTCCGCAGGAAGAACAGAAACGAGAGGAGGCTTCAAGTTTCGATCCGCAACGTGTACAGAACATGGAGATTCTCCGGGAAAAGATATTTTTACACGAATACGGATGCTAAGAGGAGCTGGTTCCCGTTGCCTGGATGGGCCGCGCTGGGTTGGAGGTGTTACATCCCACCCTTCGCTTCGCGAAGGATGGGGCACCCGGGTGTTTTGGGCGGTTCGGAGGAAATACAGGGATTCTTCGGCTTCCTGCCCCAACGAGCAAGCTCGTTGGGGACCCCGTTCGCCTCAGAATGACGAGCGATATGTGTGTTTGAGTGGGATGACAAGGCTGTGGAGTGACGAGGCCGGCTGTGGGATGACGAGACAAGAAGTAAGGCGCTGCAGAAGGCAAATTGGGTCGAGGGTTAGGTTCCGGTGTAGGGGGTTCGGAGGTATTTGCGGGCGGTGTCGGCCTGGGACTGATCGCCTCCGCCTGCTGATGCCTGCTTGTACTGCTCGACGGCCTTGTCGCGCTGGTGGAGGAGATCGAACATCTGGCCGGCGTTGAGCTGGGCGCGGCGGCGGAGCCAGTCGCTGCACTTGGGCTGCGCGGCGGCGTTGAGGTAGTTCTGCGCGGCTTCGGCGTGCAGGTTCTGGCCGCGTTGGGTGTCGGCGAGACCGAAGTAGGCCATCTGCAGGCGAGGATCGATGAAGAAGCCGGGCTTGCGGGCGTCTTCGAGGACGCGGGTGTAGGCGGCGATGGCGCCGGGGCCGTCCCCTTTGTCCTTGGTGAGATTGGCTTCTTCGAGGCGGAAGAGATAGTCGCGGGGAAACTCTTCGGCGAGTCCTTTCTGTACGGCGAGGGCTTCGGGGTAACGGGCGTCGTGACGGAGGAAGAGGGAGAGAGAGGTGCGGCATTCGACGGGGTTGACGACTCCCTGTGCGGCGCACTGACGGAGGAGATCGAGACCTTTTTCCTTGTTTCCGGTGACACCGGTGATTCCGATCATGATGCGGAGGATGCGGGGGAGAGAGGCGACGGCGAACTGCTGGATTCCCATGGCCATCTTCGCGTCGGCGTAGTTGGGATCGATGCGGAGGACCTCTTCGCTGTCCTGGCGGGAGGCGAGGCCCTGACGCGCAGCGCCGACGTAGCTGTGATCGACGAGGGTGATGAAGGCGGCGTGCATGCCCTTGGCGTATCCGCGGGCGAAGTAGGCGTTCGCGTCGTTGGGGTTCTGCTTGATGAACTTGTCGCACATGTCGACGACGGAGCTGGTGAGATGCTCGATGCGATCGCGCGTGGCCTGGGGAACGGGGACGTTGCGCTTGGAGGTGAGGAAGGAGTCGTGCGCGTAGTAGGTGGTGTCGAGGAGGTCCTGATGGTAGAGCTCGCGGAAGATGATGGTCATCAGGATGTAGTTCGACGCCATGGGATTCTGCGGGTTGGCGCGCTGGATGGCCTCGAAGCGGGAGAGAGCACCTTCGTAGTCGAGGTTGTAGAAGTGAACGTGGGCCTCGCGGACCTCGGGGGTGAGGTTGAGGGGATCCGTATGCAGATTGCTGGGCTGCGCCTTGATGGATGAGGTGAGCGTAAAGAGGGCGAAAAAGAGGACGCCGAGGAGAGAGGAGCGATGTAATTTGAGTGCGGCCGGTGTCGTGAGGGGGATGGTCTGCATCATAGATTCTTCAGAACAGGTTATAAAACTCCTCTGGAGTCTGTTAGACGTAGGTCACCGTAGACTATAACCTCTCGGGTGGGGAATCGATGGTTGCAGGACTGCGATAGAGAATATCGAAGGGCTCGATATGACACGGTTTGAGTTGCTTCAGGTGCTGGTAGGACAGGCACGAGCTAATGGGTTTCCGTTCAAGAAGTGGTATATGGCGCGAATGGGATTGCCGTGGATCAACGCGCAACAGGCGCTGGAGGTCCTCTCCGAGGAGAGGCGTTACTATGCTCTGCTGTTTTCTCACGAGTTTGCGTCGAGCTTCTGGAAGGCCGGGGAGCTGATGACCTTTCAGGTTCCGACCCAGACGTTTCCGAGGATGATGTCGGACGGGAGCGTTCGGATAGTGAAACGCAAGGCTTATACGCGCCGCAGTGCTCGGGAAGATGTCTGGAAGTACCATCTTCGGGAGATGGCTGTGTCCGATGAGCCTCTGAAGTACATCCGGCGATTTGTGCGGGTGTCGGAAGATTTGGATGAGGAACAGACGGCCTAGAGCTGGTGCTCCCTACGGATGGCGACGATCTGACGGATGTGGTGACGACCGTGTACGAGATGAAATCGTCTCCACTGCTGAACACTGAGGGCGCCGAGAGCGAAGTGCGAAGAGCATGGAGTGAAGCCGAAGTGTCCTTCCGCTTGGTCCAGAACGGAGTCCAGACGTGCGAGCTCGGATGAGACGGAGTCTGCGAGATCGGCTCCCGAGAGAAGCGGGTCGGGTGGATCGACCGGCGGAGCTACGACAGGTGGGGCCTCCCGCCGACCGGGCATGAGGCCGAGACGGATGACGAAGATCTGTGCCATGTACTGACGGAATGCAGGGTGGGAGCGGGTTGGAGTTCCTTTCGCGATGCGACCTTCCATGGAAGTGATGGTGGAGGTGTAGGTGAGCAGGAGGTGCTGGACGATCTGGCAGATGTTCCAGCGTCCGGGGTCGTGGCGAGGCCGAAGCTGGATCTGCGCGGCGTTGAGCCCATGAAGAGAATGGGTGAGCTCGTCTTCAAGTTGCTGGAGGACGGTATTCATAGAAACGGGCTTAGATTCCCGGCAGCACCCAAGGGTACACTGAGAAGATGGTGGACGGAATCCGGTTTCTATGGCGGGCGACAAAGGGGCACAGGCTGACGCCGTGGAGAAGTCCTTACCTGCGGTGGAGGCTGGAGACCTATTCGGGAAAGAAGGCCGATACGGTAGAAGCAAAGGACTTCTGGATACTGATGTGGGGAGAACGAGGGCAGGTACTGCGTTATCTGCGATGGCTGGGCGAGATGCGAGGCTACGCGGAGAAAGGGAAAGAATCCTGAGGGATTCTGGATTCCGGGGGATGATCAATCGTTAAGTTCCCAATTCAATTGCCCCTTAGAGGGGGCAATGTTATCCTTATCGGGACACTAAAGAGAGTGGACTAGAGAAGAATCAGGAGTATACGAAAGCTGTGCTAGCACCTGCTAAGAAGACAGATATTATTGCGAAGTTTCGCACACACGATTCCGACACCGGAAGCCCTGAGGTTCAGATTGCAATTCTGAGCGAACGCATCGGTGAACTGACCGAGCACTTCAAGACCCACAAGAAGGATCACGGATCGCGTCGCGGGCTGTTGATGCTCGTGAGCAAGCGCCGTCGTCTGCTGGATTATCTGAAGAAGTGCGATGCCGACCGCTATCGCGATGTGATCGGCAAACTGGGCATCCGCAAGTAAACGCATCCCGGAGACATTATTCAAACCATGGAAGCACGCTCGGCCCGTTTGATTCCGGCGGAAGACTTCGTGCAGGACTGCAAAGAGTCTTGTGACGGGAGCCGGTGACGATGGCACTCGTGGCAAGCGATTTGATTGCCATGAACGCTGGACGATGCGAGCCGGCTGGGTACAGACAGCCGCGAATCATCCATAGGAGCGATTCAATGAAGTGCAGCCTGCTAACGGTCTAAGTGGATCGGCAGAAGGCTGCACTTTTTTTGCGCGCCCGTATGAACGCATGAGCGGAAAGGTGCGCGAGCAAGTTCCAGATAACGACGATAGAGAGAAAAGAGAGAGACAGACTATGAAGCAGGAAGTGACTGTAGAGCTTGCCGGTGGCAAGCAGATTAAATTTGAGACGGGGCGCATGGCCAAGCAGGCCTCAGGCGCGGCTCTGACGACGAGCGGAGATAACGTAGTACTGGCGACGGCTGTAGCAGCTCCAGACCCGAAGGAAGGCATCGACTTTTTCCCTTTGACGGTGGAGTATCGCGAGTTTACTTATGCGGGCGGACGCATTCCCGGTGGCTTTATCAAGCGTGAGGGAAGGCCGAGCGAGAAGGAGATTCTGACGAGCCGTCAGATTGACCGTCCTATTCGCCCCCTGTTCCCGGAGGCCTTCCGCAATGAGACGCAGGTGGTTGCGTTTGTGTACTCGGCCGATAAGGAAAACGATCCGGATGTGTTGGGGATCAACGGCGCAAGCTGCGCGCTTGCACTGAGCGATATTCCGTTTCACGGGCCTGTGGGAGCGGTGCGGATCGGCCTGGTGGACGATCAGTTTGTCGTGAACCCTACCTATGGTGAGCGCGAGAAGAGCAAGCTGAACATCATGGTTGTCGGCACGAAGGACGGCATCGTGATGATCGAGTCCGGAGCGAAGGAAGTTTCGGAGGATCGCGTTGTCGATGCGATCGAGTTCGCTCACGGAGAGATCAAGAAGATCTGCGCTGCGATTGAAGATCTCGTACAGCGGGCCGGCAAGCAGAAGCGGTTGGTAACAGCCGTCGAAAGCGACGTTGAGTACCTGAATGCGCTGAAGGCGAAGATCGGCGACAGGCTGAAGGATGCTCTGGACACGAAGAAGCATCCGAAGTTCGACAGCTATGCGAAGGTCAAGGAGATCAAAGACGAGCTGAAGAAGGAGCTCCCCGAGGGAGATTCCGATGCGGCTAAGAAGCTGAGCAAGTACTATGAGCTGCTCCGCGAGAATATCTTCCGCGAACAGGTTCTGAATGATCGGATTCGTCCGGATCACCGTGCGTTCGATGAGATTCGTGAGATCTCAATTGAGGTAGGAATCCTTCCTCGCGTGCACGGGTCAGCGCTGTTTACGCGTGGCGAGACGCAGGCTCTGGTTTCGGCGACTCTCGGAACGACTGACGATGCGCAGCGTTTGGAGAGCTACGAAGGCGAGGTCAAAAAGAATTTCATGCTGCACTACAACTTCCCTCCGTTCTCGGTCGGTGAAGTGGGCAGGATGACAGGCGTAGGACGCCGCGAGATTGGACACGGCGCACTGGCGTCGCGGGCGATTGAGGCTGTACTGCCGGGCGAGGAACAGTCTCCGTACACGCTGCGCGTGGTCTCGGACATTCTTGAGTCGAATGGATCGTCGTCGATGGCGACGGTTTGCGGTGCGTCGCTTTCGTTGATGCAGGCCGGTATTCCGCTTGCGGGTTCGGTCGCAGGCGTTGCGATGGGGCTTGTGAAGGAAGACGACAAGTACGCCATTCTTACGGATATTGCCGGAGCGGAAGATCACTACGGCGATATGGACTTCAAGGTGGCCGGAACGCGCAATGGAATTACGGCGCTGCAGATGGACATCAAGATCATGGGGATCACGCCGCAGATCATGCGTGAGGCGCTTGAGCAGGCACGCAAGGGACGGCTCTTCCTTCTGGACAAGATGGACGCTGTGATTGCGGGTGCTAACCAGGAGAAGTCGAAGTTTGCTCCTCGCATTCACACGATGCAGATTCCGACGGACAAGATTCGAGATCTGATCGGACCGGGAGGCAAGGTCATCCGCGGAATTATCGAAGCGACCGGTGTAAAGATCGATGTCGATGATTCGGGCCGTGTCAATGTGGCTTCGAGCGATGCTGATGGGCTGGAGCGCGCGATCCAGATGATCAGCGATCTGACGGCTGTGCCGGAGGTCGGTAAGACTTATCTTGGCAAGGTTGTTCGTCTGGCGGAGTTCGGAGCCTTTGTGGAGATCTTCCCGGGAACGGATGGTCTGCTTCATGTCTCCGAGATTGCTGAACATCGCGTAAAGGATGTCAAAGATGAGCTGCGCGAAGGCGATCAGATTCTGGTGAAGGTGCTGGCGATTGAAGGCAATCGCATCAAGCTTTCACGCAAAGCTGTGTTGCGCGAACAGCGTGCGAAGCTGGGACTGCCGGATCCTGTTCCGCAGAACGACGGTGATGGTCGTGGACGCGCACCAGAGCCGGCATCGGTCTCCGAGGCTGAAGGGGCAGAGGACGACGATTTTGAAGATGGCGATGAAGAAGGTGAAGGAGAAGAAGAGCCAAACTTCAACCGTTCCGATGCCGTGCCACAAGGCGCGCCGCGGCCGGGTGGGCAGGGTGCTCCGTCGGGGCAGAGGCGTCCTGGTGGACGTCGCCGCCGTGGTGGACGTCGAGGTGGTTCGGGTGGTGGCGCATCGAACCCAGGCGCAAATCACTAAGCCCTAATTGCAGATGGATGAGAATAGGCCGCGCTTGAATGCGCGGCCTATTTTTTATTTCTGGAACAAGGTAAGTGAAGGTGACTTATCCTGGAAGATGATTTTTCGATAGCCACCAGGACAGGCCTCGATACAGAGTAGATATACCGGCTTTGCTGTGAGACAGAGACCGGGAGAGGAGGTATGAGATGTAGGCTCGTATAGGGCCGGCATCGGACTGGACTACTCGCTTATTTCTTATCTTTACTATTGGAGACTGCAGGGGAGCTATTTGTTGAGGCACTAAGGTATGTTTCAGGACTCTCCACTGTTCCTGATGCGACTTTACAAGGCTCAGGTGGAGCCATAACGCGTCTTTATTCGGCTTGAACATATTTTCGAGCGCGGAGTTTGAAAAACGCTTAAGCCAGTTCAGTTGAACTGCGGGAAGGGATTCAATCTCGTGTTTGATTTTTGGGTGGACGCGACACTGGAACCAGGCGATTGCGTGGTAGAAAGCGATTGCTTCCAGAGATCGAAGCGAGGGAGAGTGTTGTGCTTCCCATGTCTCCCAGAAGTCGTCATCGTTGGCATGGGAGTGAAGGAATACAGCAAGTTCTCGCACGTGATGAACAATCCAATTTCGCAGGAGAATGTTGCGAAGGATGTGCAGTGTCAAGTGTCCTAGATGATCGACCGGATCCAGGCAAGGGAAGGAGAAGCCATCAATCTCTCGAATGATTCTTCGCTCCCAAAAAGTTTCTACTTCAGGGATTGTCAGCCTGGAGACATGGGAATTCCAGAGACAAAAATGTAGCTCGATGCCCAAGGGCATATCCGGATCGAAGTAGTTATTTTTCCATTGCCAGCTCTGCGAGCGAACCAAAATGTGTTCGTGATCCGCGGCTGTAATGTTAGTGCTCTTTTCTGGGGAATAACCAATTTTTTCTAATGCAGATTTTGCGGCTGGAATCGTTTTGGGCAAGCAATAAAGATCGAGGTCAGATTGAACTCTTTGCTGTGGGGTTGCTACATATTCGGGGGCCTGTGTGAAGCCTTTGATTACGATGTACTCTGCCCCCGCGCTATCCAGTGCCGATGCGGCCTCCTTGTAGGAGGTTTTGATTCTCTCGAAACGTAACTTGTTGTCGGCGAGGTTACATCTAAGTCGATCGGACACCCATACAGGAAAGTTATCCAATGGAAGCTGAACTAGAGGGAGCGTAAGTTGGGATAGATCACAAAATCTAAGCAGATTATGCCACTGCTCCTCATTCAGCGCCTGCAAAAGTTCTATCTTGAAGTCATCTAACTGTAGTGCAGCTATGAGGGCCGTGACTTCCTGAGGTATTCGCGGATGTTTTTGTTGGATCATCGCGATCCTTGCCCTGCAAGTTTATTGAGGCATTCAACGGCCTCGTCTAGATCGGTGTAGCGCAGCTCATAGACTGGAAGGTCTAGAAGAGAGTCAATTGCTTTTACTTGTCGATGAGCAGAGACAATTTTAATAAATGGAAGTTGATAGATCCAGGAACGAGCTACATCTTGAGAAAATGAGACTAACTCAGGTCCAGTTATATTCTTTCGATTAAGAAAGACGATGGCATTTACTTGTGTTAACCGAGAGGTTGCTATATCGGGCAGCTCAGATGTAGGGATCTCGATAGAAGGTTTTCCTGCGGCCCGAGGTGTAATCTCGCGTCCAGCCAATTCTGGAAAGAGCTTCGGTGCGGAATCACGGAGACGGAACTGATAGCAGTTGCCGACCACTGTAAAGTTGTTACGATCCAGCAGAAGATAGCTGGTGTCATCGGAGGTGAATGTCCATCCGGCTCTTGCGGCAGCAAATGCCAGAGATGATTTGCCTGCTCCTGAGTCTCCGCAGAGCAATAAGCCGCATCCATTTGAACTAATACATGCCGCATGGAGAGCCGCTACTCTTATAACCGAGAGCATGCACAGAGCAGCCGCCTCGATGAGGTAATAGCGAAGATATAAAGTTGTATTTGCTGTTTGGCTGGTGATCCAGCCGAAGGCCGATCCCGTATTGAGATCACAATTTATAAAGTTATAGCGATCTGCGGTGTGAGAGATTATATGTTCGTCAATCCGGCAGATGGGTGCTGAAGATAGGGGTAACGAATTCTCCGGTGTGGAAGTGACGCCGAGTTTGATTGTAAGTGGCTTTACATCGAATAAAGGTTGGAATGCAGACCAACTTTGCTCTGCTGCAGCTATGACATGATGCGAATTGCTGATGACCTCTACCGGAAAGCCAAGAGGGTACAGCAGCTTCCGCAATGGCATATCTATCTCGGAGAGGATGTGGTCCTCATATCCGGGGATCTGTTCTTCTATGCAAGATAGCTGTTCCATTTAGCCCTCAAGCTTTAGCGGGTGCCACTGCTGTTTTCGTATTCATCTTCCGTATAGGCTTTGGGCTCGCCTAGACTGCCAGCCGGAGGCAAGTTACGTAGGTATAGAACGATAGTCCACATGTCTTCATCGCTAAGAATTCCTTTTGATGCAGGCATGCCGGAAGGAGCTATTCCATTTTCGACGATCCATTTCAATTGCCCATCGGTATAGGCCTGTACGTGCGTTGAGGATAGTGAAGGAATGGGCGGAGACAATGTGTTGGCGAAGGGGACGCCTGTGTTCTGTCCATCGCGGCCATGGCAAACGACGCAATAGAACGCAAAGATGCGTTTGCCATTCTCTATTTTTTCAGTGGAACTTGAGATTGGGTTGTGATCGTACTTTCCCTTGACCGTGATATTGCGTTTTGTCCAATCCACTACATTTGTTTCGACACGTCCTGGTGCGGTAACTCTGCAACCACATAAGATCGCGGTCGCTGCGATCGCAAAGGTTCTCGCAATCGGACGATACATGGCTTAGTCCTTCACGTGAACAACAAAGGTCATTGAGCCATGGCCGCCTCCGCAGAAATGCCCGCACTGGCCATGGAAGTCACCGACTGATTTAGGGTCTACGTTGACGTCTGCCGGCTTTCCTTTTTTGATCTCCTGGTTAACGCCGAGATCTGGAATCATGAGGCTATGTGAGACGTCATCTGAGATAAGTCGCAATGTTACGGGTTCGTCTCGCTTAAGTGTGATCTCAGACGGTTCAAAGGAAAATCGGTGCGCGTGAATCTCTATGATGTGTGGCTCCTGCGCATAGGCCATCGATTGTGTATGTACGCTGACTATCGACATTGAGGCCAACAAAGAGTAGAAAAACAGTTTCACTTCTATATCCTCCAAAGATTTGGATAGTAATTTGGGGGCTATGGCGCCAGGTACTTGAGCAGAAGTTCCTCGTCGGCTCGCGAGAGACGAGCTCGAGTTCGCATGTGCATGACGATGGTCCCTGTGATTCGTGGCGGAATCGACATGGGGGGCGTATGGCAGCGATAGCAATTGTCGTTAAATACTTGTTCCCCGGTTCGGGGCTTGGCTTTGTTTTGGACGACGTCGGGCTTACGTTTGGCGTTGTTGCTGTCCTGCGCCAGGATCGCGCCCTGAATTGTTATCGTGAGAAGACAGATTCCAAGTGCAGCCAGTAGTTTTCTTTTCATCTTGTCCTCCCAGGCCATAGTGGGAACATAAATCTATAAGTGGCTCCGACATTCCAGACATTGTTATTGCCTCTTGAGCTGAAGCTGCGTCCGTAGCTGGAGACAAAGCGGATATCATCGCGGAAGTAATAGTTCAGACCAAAGTCAACTCTGTGAGTGTCAACACTCGGAAGGCTGTTTCCTCCTCCATTGGAAGGGAAGAACTGCTGCATGCGGGTCACGATCTGAGTTTTTCGAAAGACGGGTGGAATTGGAAGTTGCTCAAGGCGATATGCTGTTTCTATCCAATATCCTTTACCGTTATAGCTATAGTCGCCCTCGGCCTTGAGGTCCAATGGCAATGTGCGGGGTTGCCATGAAATATAGGTCGCGACACTGTTGATATTTCGTTGTTGCAGAAATCGCTGATAGGAGAATCCAGTTTCGAGGCGCAGACCCGTGAGATAGATACTGGTATCTACACCGGCTGTTCTCGCTGCTTGTAACTGGTTGATGTTGCTACGGGCAGAAAAATAGGTGGAGTATTGTATTGAATATGCTGGTCGCTGTATGGCAGCTCCGCGCAGCATAAACCCATCTCCTGCACCGCTATTGCGTGTGCCGATTGTCGATGTTATTGGGGTATCCTGCAGGTTACGTATCCAGACGGGTAGAAGGCGTTCGTTGTAAAGACCGAACGGGAGTAGATACTTTCCAGCAGTAACTATGACGTGAGTATTTGCCAGCCAGTCGACCTGAGCGAACTCGACAGTCTTGAAGACTTTACCTTTGAAAGGTCCTGTTGTCTGATTCTCTCGTTGGAAGAAACCGGTGAAATCGGTGCGAGATTCAAGCAAAACATGACGGCCGAAAGGAACGAGCAGTACAGGATTGATCTGAGGAATAAGAGTTGTTATGCCGCCATTTACGTTATGAATGTAGGCCGCCCCACCAGAGATGGTAGGAGTAAACCCCGCATGATTATCTAAAATTTGTAAATTTTGAGTCTGCGGGTTCTGAGCGGATACATAATGTGGCAACGCTAAACAGAGTCCGGCGGTTAACACGAACATCCATCGATTATGTTTGTGGCGCCGTGTTTCCACGATGATTCTCCTCGTTAAAAATGAGTTTCTACCGTAGCTAGAGAGCTTCAGAGATTCCCGAACGAGTCGAGTATAGGAAAACAGCGGACGCGAATTGTCACATTCTTATCGCGTGGATGTCAAAGTGTGCCTGAAGGTTAAAACACGAATGGCAAGTGCACTGCCGCGAGTTTGAGAACTGCAGAGTTTTACGAATTTGGTCTTTGCAAGGCCATTGAATAGAACTGCTCCGATGAAGATTCGATCTCTCGCACTAATCGACGACTTCGGATAAATTCTTGTTTCCGGTGCCTTCCAGACTCGAAGCGAGTAGCAAAATCAAGTTGCTGCATGTTCGCGAGCTCCATGGAGACTGTATTTCTAAGCTGCTCGAATGAGGGAACACTATTTTGCTTTTCTGGATGCAGTTGAATTTTATGGAGTTCTTCCGTGGCTTTCTGTATGCGAGTAAGGATGCCGCTGAGTGCATCGCTGGTTCGTGAGGGCCAGAGCTGATCGAAGATAAACCACATTACCAAAATGCCAAGCGCAACGCCTATTACGCGATCTCGGGCGGGAGCTATTTGTGTCGCCGCACTGAAGCCTGGGAGCGCGGTCAGAAAGAAGGCGAAGCCAATTTGAACTCCCACATATCCCATCCGAGGACTACGCAGAATCCAGCCAGAGAGAAATGCAATTGGAGCGACGACGATTATCAACGATGTGATGGAGTCCATATTGGGATAGAGGAGTGATACGGTTGCAATTCCGAGGGCTCCCCCTATGGCAGCTCCAGAAAAACGGTAGAGTTGTTTCTGTCTCATCGCTCCTGTCGAATTGAGACCTGTGAATAAGACGGTCACGACGCAGGTGACGATACCCGGCCAGGCGAATGCGTTGTACAGGATGTAGCAGATAGTCGCGGCGAGGGTGAGTTTTAGAGCATAGAGCACGGCGTTCGGTGAACTGAACGCGTCAGATAAGAAGTGTCGAAACGCTCGCGTCACCTGCAATGTTGGGGGAGAGGCTTTTGACGGAACGTCGGTATCCTGCAGCGTACTGCGATACTGCTGCAGTTCAAGAAATATCTCACGAAGGAGTGCAGGGCTGTGTGGCTCCAATGAACCGAGTTTTGGGTGCTCTGCCGGATTGAGCAGCGCTTCGCATGCTTCTGCAATTGTCAGGCAGGCAGTCTGATGTTCTTCAACTAATTGTCGCGATGCTGGAAAACCTAACAATACGCTTTTGTTCAAAACTCGTGTTAGAAGGCCGATGCGGTAATGAATACCCAGAGGAGTTTTGGAGCCGAATTGACTTAGACCACGCAAGCGGTCGTAGAGTTCATTGAGATAAATGTCTCCAGCGTGAGCGTATTGAAGGAGAGTGTGGTGACGGGAACGAAGCTGCTGGTTATATGGATTGAACTGCTGATAAGCCAGAGCGCGGAAGAAAAGGCTTAAGGCTGTGAGGCGTCTATTGATCTCTTGCTCTAGTTCTTCTGCAGGATGCTTTGTTCCGAAGATGTATTCAACGGCAACAGCGCATAGAACGACCAGACCGAGGGAGGCAATATTGTAGAGAGTTGAAGTGACGATAGCATCCTGAGTGCGATGCGCATCCCAGGAGGACAGATCGAGAAATCCATAGAATCCGAAGATGGTCCAGAAGAGAGGGATTGTGGTCGCTACCATGCAAAAGGCGGCTATGAAGACACCGATCACGACTCCCAGAAAGCGCATGACCTCGGTGCTGTCGGTGATCTGTACCCAAAAGAGCGAGGCGGCACCTGCCAGTACAGCGCCAGCGAAGATCTGAATTCCGACTCGTAAGGTCAAGCCAGGGCGTTCGCGCTGCATGAGGAACAATAACGCCAAAGCGAGGGAGATACCCGGAACACGTAAGGTCAGCGAGATCGTCAATGCGAGGATTACACCTAACGCATCACGCAAGCTTCCGGCGAGCCGTCCTCTATAAGGAGAGATCTCGTTGCGTATCAGCTCCAGAGTTCGATTGCCTTTAGAGCGGGATGATTTCATGGCGGTCTCTCATCGAACAACAGTGATGGCTGTGGCTCCGACACGGAAGAGGTCGGGGTTGGGATCTGTGACCCGGATGCGGACAGGGAAGCGAGCGGATAGATGAACCCAGTTCAGCGTTCGATCCACAGCAGGGAAGCCATTGGTGACTCCACCGTCTTCAGGGAAGATGCCACGGCCAACGCTATCGACTACGCCGTTGAAGCGTTGATTGGGATGCTCCATGAGGAAGACCTCAACATGCATTCCAGGGCGGATGTGCTTGAGTTTGGATTCACGATAATTTGCCAAGACCCACCATGTCGTGGTGTCGATCAAGGTGAAAATCGGAGTGCCTGGATGAGCGTATGTGCCTTGCGAGATGTTCATGTTTGTGACGTATCCGTCGAAGGGAGCACGGACCTGACACCATTCCAGATTAAGTTCTGCCTGTTGTACTTTAGCTGCGCGATTGGGGCGCTGTGCCGTCAGGGTTTCCAGGGTATCGACGGTGTGTTGCGCTTCGCCCAGCTTGGATTGTGAAGCCTGAAACCCAGCTTCTGCGGCCTGCTTAGCTGCGAGAGCCATCGATTCCTGTGCCTGAGCCTGGAGAAGTTGTGACGCTGCCTGACGGACAGCCTCTTGCGCTACTCGAAGAGCGGTCTGCGCCTGATCGACCTGCTGTGTCGTTACATAGTGTTTGGCCAGAAGCGGAGCAATGCGGTTGTAATCGTTCTGGGCAAATTTGAGCTGCGCTTCAGAGGATATTTGCGCTGCGCTTGCACGTTCAACTGCTGCCTTTGCTGCCTGATAGCCGGCTTGCGCTGCGCTGATTCCACTCTGGGAGCTGAGGATGCCGGCTCGTGCGGTTCCGACGGCACTCTGTTCTGTCGCGATGCGACGACGCTCGTCATTGATCTGGCCTTCAAGCGTAGCCTGCTCTGCTTTGGCCTGCGCCAGCGCGTATTCATAGGGGCGAGGATCGATCTCGAAGAGAAGATCACCTTTATGCACTACCTGATTGTCCTGGACGAGGAGCTTCGTCAGCCTTCCTTCTACTTCAGGGGCGAGTGCAATGGAGTTAGCGCGAACAGTTGCGTCATCCGTTCGGGGGTGATGGTCTACCTGAAGAATCGAAATTCCAAGCAATAGGATCGCTAGCGTGACGATAGCAATTCCGATGATTCGCGAGAGATTTTGTTTATCGTTCCAAAACATGGAAGGTCCTTTTTTCAAGCGAAGAAGCACAACCACAAGAGGCAGGTGAAGAGCACTACCATACCGGGGTAGATGATGGCTGGATGTCCTACGGTGTGGATCAAACCGTATCTACGAAGCAGGGTGTGAGCGATACCGGTTAGAACGATTCCAATGGTAAGTGCGATCATCCATCCGGGGAAGTATGAACCGACAATCTCCACGTTGGGGTTTCGGCTGCATCCAGTGGCAAAAAAGACAAGGAAGATAGAGCTAAATATAGAAAGGGTCGTTCTCATTGGTGAACTCCGGAGGCTAATGCGTGATTCTGCAGTAGGTCGCCTGTGGCATAACTCAACGAAACCTCGCTCTGCAATCTACGCGCTCTTGCGCGTACGGCTTCCTGTCGGGCCTGAGCCAGCTGGCGCTCAGCCTGTACGACATCTACGAGAGAGCGGACTCCGTAGTTGAATGCATCGAGGGACGAATCGTATGAAGTTTGAGCAGACTCAAGGAAGCTGTGTGATGCTCGCTCCTGTTCCAGAGCGGTCTGGTAATCGACATAAGCTTCCCATACCTGACGCGTAACTGCATCCTGAGTGGCCCGCTGTTCTTCTGCGGCGATTTTCTGCTCGGCCAGCGAGGAGCTGATCTCGTGCTGGCGGGCGGCGTTGAAGACATCCCAACGGAGTTGGGCTGCTACAGACCAGGTTGAGACGTTTGCGCGCCCTAGCTGCCCCCAATCGGCGGTTGGCCAGGCGGACGTTTGACCGCCTGCGGCATCTAGCTTTACTGTCGGCAGGTAAGCTGCTCTGGCGACACGATAGGATTCTTTCGCATGACGAAGATCCTGAGCCTTTGCCAGAAGATCGGGACGCGACTTCCATGCAATCTGGATCAGATCATCGACGGATGCTTCAAATGCTTCCGAAGGCTGGGCATCTTGGGGAGCTATTTCGATATTTGCTGTCGGCTCGACTCCAATGACTTCGGTGAGAGCAAGCTTGGCTTTCTTCACATCGCCTTCGGCCGCTGCTAAATCATAGCGAGACTCTGCCGCTCCAGCCTGTGCGTTTTGCACGTCGGGCAGCGTGGCTCGACCGTTGTCAAACTGAGACTGAGCATTTTTCTGTAATGTTTCGGCCGTCTGCAGAATCGCCTTTGCCGCTTCGAGCTGTCCTATGGCCTGCTGGGTTCGATAGAACTGTTGGGCCGTATTGTTTGCAATCGTCTGATGCATACGCCCTAAGCGAAGAGTGGAAGCTATTTCGAGCGCCTTGCTGCCTTCCAGCTTTGGCCGACGCGCAAAATCGAGAAGGCTATAGTGCAGCTCAAGCTGCGCGAGAGCAATCGGTTCTTCGATGGTTACATAGCCTCGAGGCGCAAGAGGTTTGGGGAATGGAACTATGGCGCGAAGATTGCTTCCCTGGGCTGCAAAAGTTAATAAAGGAAGATAGGACGAACGATCGATGCCAGCGCGTTCGAGAGAACGTTTCGCTTCGCCCCATGCGATTCTTCCTTCTGGATTTGCACTCTCAGCTATATCAACCAGTTCGGGCAAGGTGTAGACGTGGTCGGCAGCGAGTTTGGGGATGGGAGTATTCGTGGGGACCGAACTAATGCATCGGACGGCGTCGCGGGTGGTCAGGATACTGTTGCAGGTCGTGGATAGCGAACGGATGTTCGAGACCTGATTGACTCCTGTCGCCGCTGCGTGATCCTGTGCCGCCAGTGGTGCTCCACCGGCGCTCATCAGGAGAATGAATGATCCGATTCGGTTTAGTGGGTTCATGGTTTTTAATCTGCTTACGCCGTAAACAAAAATAGTATACACCGTAAGCAACTCAATGTACCATTTAAAAAGTGAAGGAAATTAAGCAAAGTCGGGAACAGGGTTTGCGGGAGCGGATTATTGAGGCTGCAGGCAAACTTTTCGTCGATAAGGGGTACGAAGGCGTTTCGATGCGCCGAGTCGCTGAGGAAGCCGGATGTTCGCAAATGGCGATGTATCGGCACTTTGCCAACAAGGAAGCGCTAACACAGCATCTTTGTGCACAATTGTATAGCGGGTTTACAGAAAAGATGCACCGGGAGATAAAAACCGTAGACCAGCCATGGGAGCGGATTCGAATCTTTGTTTTGGCATTATTGGATTTTGCCGTTGCTTATCCCGATCACTACACGCTTATTTTTCTTCAGCGACATGCTAATCCAGAAGTGTTTACGGAGCGCGAACGGCTTGGACAGGAGTTTCTGAAAGGGATACGACGTATTGTCAGAGATATACTGCCTGCGGATACACCGGCAGCTATCGTGGATATGCGTCTTAGACAGATTGTCACCTGTCTTCACGGCACAGCCGGGTTACTTATTGCTCATCCAAAGGCTTATGGCCTGAGCAAGCAAAAGGCAGTGAAAGATATGGAAGACGCGGTCTCGTGTCTGCTGAAGGCTAACTTGTAGGTGGAACTGGTGGGCTGCCTAGATTCTTTCTGGACCTTCTTCGTTGTAGCCCGAGGTCCCCTCTTTGGGTTTGCTGAGCAAGCTAAGGCAGAAGGTCACGACGAAGTTGAGGAGCAGAGCGATAAAGCCTGCGTTGAGACCGAAGAGCGGGTCTCGGTGCGAAAGCATAAGAGTGGCCACCGTCGCAATTCCTGCAAGAAGACCGGCTGCAACCCCTACTGTGGTTACGCGAGACCAGAAGAGGCCTAGAACTACTCCCGGGAAGAACTGTGTTACTCCGGCATAACCCAGCAGAAGAAGCGCGACCAATGTGCTGGAGCTATGCAGGGCGAGTCCAAAGCTGACGAGGGCCAGTATAAGAACTGTTATCCGGGCAAGATGAGCTACGCTGCCTTCCGACATCTGAGGCATGAAGAGAGGACGAAAGACATTCTTTGCAAAGAGAGTGGATGCGGTAAGGAGAATGATAGCGGCCGGTACCATTGCAGTGAGTGCGCCCGCTCCACCGATCACTCCAAGGAACCACGCTGGGAAGCTTTTGCGTGCTAGCATCAGCAAGGACATATCGCCATTGGTTAGTCCTGGAATGAGCAACAAAGCCGCGAAGCCAGCTATCAGAATGAAGACGATACTGATGGTATAAAGCGGCGTCACGATGGCGTTTCGGCGAAGGATCTGGCTGCTTTTGGCCGTGAAAGCTGCTCCGAAGGTATGAGGCCACATATAGAAGCCACAGGCGCTAAGGATGACTGTCGAGATAAACCAGGCGTGTCCCATTGTTTTGGTGGCGCCGGGCATTGTCAGGTGAGTTGGGTGAGTGGCCGCAAGTGTATGGAAGAGAGGGGCAACCCCGCCAAAATAATGTAGTGGAACGTAGATGCCAATGGAGAGGGCAGCGAGAATCATCAGAAAATCTTTGATGACGCTGACCCAGGCGACCGCACGCATACCGCCAAAGAAGACGAAGAGGGCAACGATGGTTACGGCGATCAGCATGGATACGTTGCGTGGAATCTGATCAAAACTGGCCACCTGAACGATGATTCCCAAGCCGGTAAGTTGAATTTGCAGGTAAGGAATAACGAAGAGGACGCCAATGAGGGAGACGAAGAGCGCGAGAGTTTTGCTGCCGTATCGCTTCTCGAAGAAATCGGACTGCGTCTGGAGACCATGACGGCGTCCCATCTCCCAGATATAGGGAAGGATGTAGAAAGAGATGACATAGCCCAGGGTGATATAGGCCATGATGTAGAGCGCGGGGCCACCCCGTGAGTATGCCCATCCGCTGGCACCAAGGAAGGCGAAGGTAGTGTAGATTTCGCCGGCCATCAACAGCCACATGAAGAGCAGACCGAAGCTGCGTCCCGCGATCGACCACTCCTCTAAGTTCATCTTGCGGCCGGCACCTGCTCGAAAGCCAACAGCGCTGCCCACAAATACGATGAAAAAGATAACGCTCATTGCAACAACGCTGGGCGTCATAATACCTAACCTTTCCTCTTCCGGCTTTCTTCTATGCGATTAGCCAGTGCCATACATCCGCTGCTCAGCACGATCCAAAGAAGAAGCCAGAAGAGGTTAAAGGGGAGGCCGAAGACCATCGGGAAGACCCGATCCCACAGCGGCACAGAGAAGCACATGCCAAGGAAAGGAACTAGGCCGACAGCCACTGCAGGTAAGGAGGGTCTTTGCATGATTCCTAATTTACGTCGAGTTAGACAAAATCAATTGCAATTACTTCATAGTCGAGCACGGACTGAACGTGGAATTTGAGAGTGTTGCCTGTCAGAGTGTGGGGCATCGGTCCCTCTTTTACCAGCGTGTGAACGCGACCGACACGTTTTCCCTGAGGTATATCGACTTCGACAGTCTGCGGCGGTGATGGAATGAGTTCGTGCATCTGAGGCCGCATTGCCATGGGATTCGTGAAGTTCACGAGATGGACGGTCATAGAGTTCTTTTGCGTCCACACGGTCGCATCGAACATACCCTGGCCGGTTACGCGAAGTGGAGAGGGTTCATTGGTAGCCCAGTTGATTGCATTGAGAAGCAGGAGAGCGTGGTCGTAGGCCATGACCTCCCAGTAGATGCGGTCGATATCCCAGGGGAAGTATACGACGCGTCCCGAGCCTACCTGGTTCATGAAGACATCGGGTATGTCGGTTTTTTCCAGTGTCCAGAAGGTCTTCTCCATAGGAAGGTTTGCGACCGCGGGGATACGCATCAGCGGTTGTAGCTGCGCATCGGAATGGGGTTTGACGTCCAGCTGCCAGGTGCCGCCAATGAGCGTATCGGCGTCTTCCATGCCACGCAGCAGGGTGGTGTAGAGAGGGCTCTGTTTTTGAGGATAGAGGTAGACGTTCTGCAGAGGTGTTTTTGTATTGACGCGGGAGACGAAGGAGGCACCGAAAAGATCGGCGAGGCCGAAGTCTTTTCTGAGGTTTCCCTGCTCATCACAGAGAGAGGTTTCGTAGGTCGCTACGATGCTTCCACCGCGATGAACGAAGTCGCGCAGCTGCTGGCATTGTTCATCGGAGAGAGCGGCGATGTTTGGGAGGATCAGGGTTTTGAAGCGATCTATGTTTGCCGGTGTGAGCGTGCGGTCGTGGACCATCTCGAACGGGATGCGCGCTTCGATGAGTGCCTGGTAGAAGCCGAGCTGCGGATCTTCGACGAGACGATGTGCATTGGCGGAGCCAGCATAGAACTCTGCCGTCTGCTGTGAGTACACCATGCCGATGCGAGCGACCGGTGCAGTATTGCGGAGGTATCGCTCGTTTTTGTAATGCCAGACGTAGAGGTCTTCGATGACTTTGAGGCCACGACGATCGTGCAGTTGTCCGGAGACCATATTGAACCAGGGGCGCAGGCCATTGGCTACTCCATCCTGCACCCAGATGCGGGTTTCGGCAGGACTCTTGGTGGAGTTAAGCCAACGATATGGCGAGACGATGCCGACGTTGAAGATACCTCCGATTGCCTTGTTTCCAAGAGTGGAACGGTATTCCTTTCCGTTTTTACCATTCGCCCATGGCACCATGACCCGTTCGCGGCACTGACGGTCGGCGAAGAGAGTAGGCGACAACTCTCCGACTTTTTTCATGTCGAGACCACTGAGAGCTCCCCCGCCGGAGTTCGCTATATAGCGGGCGTCCGGTCGAACTTTGCGGATCTCGGTATCCCAGAGGTTCCAGAGCTCGAAGCGACGAGCCTGTTCCCACATGAGATAGTGACGATAGACGGGATTACGAGGATCGTGATCCCGGGGAAGGTCTTCGTTATAAGCCTGGCGAAAGTTACGGACGCAGTGCTCGCAGTAGCACATGCCGTTGCCGGTCCAGCGATTGGCGAAGATGCCGCCGACGTTATACAGCTCTACGATCTCGCGGGTGACATCGGTCATGAAGTCGAAGTTATAAGGGCCCAGAGTGCAGGTGAGCCACATACCCGGATAATCCGGATGCGGACGTTTTTTTCCGTTCGCATCGACGGATATCCAGTCAGGATGTGCTTCATACACATCCTGATATGTCGCATGAGGATCGGTACGTGCGAGCACGACCATATTCTGTTTGCGACAGCCCTCGACCATCTCTGCATAGAAGCTTTCGTTTCCTTCGAGCCATTTACTGCGATGGTGATATTTGATCTTGGTGGGATAGAAGGCGACGACACCGCCCGCAGAAAGGCAGGCACCATCAGCGTGGATGCGCCTGAAGTAATCGAACCAGAAAGGGCGATCCATCTTTGCAGGATCGTCTTCAGTAAGGTTGAGCTGGGCCCAACGCATGGGACGGTCAAACCATTCGGAGTCGGCAGACGCCAGTGGAGCGGCGCCTCCGGGTGCGGTCATGGCAAAAGCGGCAGCGGCAGTTGTTTGCAGAAAATCCCTACGGGTCATCATGCGAAAAAATCTCCGGAGTTTCTAAAATTGGTAACGCAGAGCAAACTGCATGATGCGTGGATCGCCTGCAGTTGTAATTCTGCCAAAAGATGTTGAAGCGTTACTGAGATTGCCGTCGGGTTGCCCCAAGTTCGCATGATTCAATGCATTGAAGAACTCGGCACGGAACTGCATGGTTCCGAAGTGTTCGGTGATGGGGAAGCTGCGAACGAGAGAGACATTGACGTTCGCAAGGCCGGGGCCCGAGATGATATTTCTGCCCGAGTTGCCGTAGGTTCCGGGAAGATTGGCGGTAAAGGCGGATGTATTGAAGTATCGAGATATCTTATCGGTCTTGTTGAGATAAGAGGCGCGATAGGGAATGCCGGTCACATTGGGACGGTCGAAGTTGACGCCAGTCAGTGACGCATCTCGTCCGGTGGTGACGGTAAAGGGGTTTCCACTTGAGAGCTGAATGAGGCTGTTGACCGCCCAGTTGGAGAACACCGCGCGTAGATACGGGTTCGCGTCCTTATAGAACGGGATCTGATATACGACGGAGCCAGCGAATACGTGACGACGGTCAAAGTCTGAACGACCACGCTCGCCTCCAGGGTTCGCGGGATCCTGAGGTGTCTGTCCCAGGTTGGTAGCGGAGTAGTAGTCCAGCAGCTTTCCGAAGGTATAGGCGGTCATGAATGTCAGGCCATTGTTATAGCGCTTCGAGAGCGAGGCCTGCATTGAATGATAGGTAGCGTTGGAGCAGGTGCATACCAGGCGAACACTGGCATATACGCCGGGCAGAAGGGCGCGACGGGAGTCTGTGTTGGCCAGCGTTGAAGAGGGGCCGGTATATACGGCTGGATTCGCTTGCAACATGCGAACCAGACCATGCTCAAGCTTGCCGACGTATCCGATGTTGAACTGCATGCCGCCGGGAAGCTGCTGTTGTATCGACGCGCTGAAGTTGTGAACGTAGGGAGCGTTCAGCGTAGCTGTCGGTACGGTAAAGAGACTCATGGGAAAGGTGAATTTAGAGTTCTGCGGTGAATAGACGTATGGGAAAGGATTGATCGTTCCTGCATACGGATTCACCAGACTTTTTGGCGTGTTGACCGTGTTGGAGATTACGAAGGGTTGATTGACGGCGGCGTAGGTGAAGATGTCTGAGCGGAGATCTTCGAAGAACATGCCGTAGGAGAGGCGGATGCTCATACGGCCGTCGCCCTTGGGATCGAAGGCCAGACCGATACGTGGAGCGATGTTGTTGTAGTCGGTGGGGACGAGGCCGTTCTGAATACCGGAGTCGCCGGGAAAGACCATGCCGAGAGGAGCGTTGGGGTTGACTGTAGACTTCTGACCGGCGCGGAAGGTATTTGTGCGATTTCCTCCGATGCCGAACGGTTGGAAGATGGAATAACGCACGCCGAGATTGAGGGTAAGTCGATTAGTTATGCGGAAGTCATCCTGCGCGAAGAGATAGCCGTCCCACGTTTTCGCATTGCGATGATAGGGACTAGCCTGCAACATGCGCGATGGACGACCGATGAGGAAGTCGGCGAATGCATTCCCGGTCTGCGTTCCGTCAAAGGTGAAGGTGCCATTGTTGCCGGAGGATCCGAAGTTATACAACTCAAGCCGTTCGATCTCTCCACCGATACTGAGCGAATGTTTGCCGCGATTCCAGCGGAGCGTATCGCCGATCTGGTAGATGTTGTCGTGTTCGTTGAAGAGATCGGTGGTGTTCATGTTAACGAAGCCGCTGATGTTGATGTTGGGCAGCTGTGGCGTAACCACGCCGGGAAAGTTTGAGCCGAAGTCGGATAGCTGTCGGTTGTCCTTCTGGGTTACGTTGGAGTCGACGCGTGTGACGGCAAGACGAAGTTCATTGAGCAGGGAAGGACTGAAGGTGTGGGTTGTCTGCGAAGCCCAGTTTTGCAGGCTCAGGCTGGTATCGCTGGGGGCATAGGGAGAGAGAGAGCCAGCCTGGTTGGTAAGTTTGCCATTGTCGCGGAAGTAACGGACAAACAAGAAGTCTTTGGAGGTGACGTTGTAGTCTGCGCGTGCGACGTACTGATCGTCATTCGTGGGGCTGGGGATTAACTGAACTACGCCTGCACCTGTCTGCGAGGTTGGAATAAATTCATTCATCACTCGGACAGCGACGGGGTCGAAGTCTGCGGGATTTACCTGTCCGCCGGAGTAGTTACCACCATGGATGGGATCTTTGAGCACGGTTGAGGATCCGAAGAATCCATTGCGCTGCGCCGCTGTAGGAATGAAGGCGGGCGATATGATTTGCGTTTGGCGGATACGTGTGCCCTGATAGGAGCCGAAGACGAAGAGCTTATCGTGCAGTATCGGTCCGCCGAAGGTTCCGCCGAACTGATTTTGTATAAGCGATGGTTTCCGTGTCGGATACCTTGTGAAGTAGTTGCGGGCATTCAAGACGGTATTGCGTAAATAGTCATACGCGGAGCCGTGGAACTGATTGGTCCCCGAGCGCGTTACTGCGATGAAGATACCACCCGAGTTGCGTCCGTACTCGGCGCTGGGACTGCTGGTGAAGATCTGAAACTCCTGCAGAGCATCCGGGCTGGGCAGATTGAGCGATGTATTCTGCGTGATGTTCTTCCACGAAGCTCCGTCGAAGCGGAACTCGTTTTGTGTGTCGCGACCGCCCGCGACGGTGATGCCTGCTCCACCGCGGCTCTGTGTTTGTACGGTTGGAGGATTGATGATATTCGTCACGCCGGGAACGACTGCCGCGAGTGTGAGCGCGTTGCGGCCATTGAGCGGAAGCTCCTGAATGCGCTCGCGGCTTACGAGCTCTCCCATTGTCGATGAATGAGTATCAACCCCGGAGGCCTGAGCGTCCACCTGCACCGTTTGCGAGGTGGAGCCGAGCACGAGCGCAGCATCGACACGTGCATTTTGATTGACGACCAGAGTGATTCCCGTCTGCAGGAAGGTTTCGAAGCCAGACATCGTTACTTTCAGCTGATAGGGACCGATGGGAAGATTCGTAAACAGGTAATTGCCCTCGCCATCGGTTTGCGTCGTGCGTGTAAAGGAGGTTTGGGTGTTGGTCGCGGTTACTTCTGCAGCGGGAACCACAGAACCACTGGGATCCCGAACGACTCCAAGCAAAGAGGCCGTGGTGCTTTGAGCGTACAGACTGGAAGAGGTCGAACTCGCAACGAGCCCGATGACAACAAGAGCAGCAAGTAATAACTTCCTATACATATTAACCTCCGTAATCAAACAGCGGTTTCAGTTTTTGTTTCAAAAAAATCTGGTTTTTATGCTGGATCCTGGTCTTTTTTGCTTCGTACCTGGCAAGATGCAATGTTCTCCAGAGCTCGTATCGAGCCGCTGATATCTTCTTCGCCATATCCCAGGGCAATCGCAGTACGCAGTTGCTGCTGTGAAGCCGAGGTTGTGAAAAGCGGAACCCCAAGCTCCGATCCGACTTCGACCGCGAGGCCGAGGTCCTTCTCCATCCAGCGCACGGAGAAGGTGGTCGAGAAATCTCCACGGAGCACAGAGGCTGCTTTGGCCGCGACATAACCGGAGCGAGCTCCAGTGTTATTCAAAATTTCGACCATCACCTCGGGGTCCACACCGCCCTTGGTGCTTAATACGAGGCCTTCATTGAAGGCTTGCAGGATATTTCCGAGAACAAGGTTCTGGGTCACCTTCGCATGCAGGCCCATGCCCTGTGCGCCGCAGTAGTAGAGAGATTTGCCCATGGCTTCCAACAAGGGACGGGTTTCTTCGAAGGTGGCTTGATCGCCGCCGATCATGAAAGAGAGTGTTCCGCTTTCAGCCCCCGCCTTCGAGCCAGTGCAGGGAGCATCGAGAAAACGGATGTTCTTCGCGGTCAGTTGCGTCCCTATCTCTTTGCTGGCAAAGGGGGATATGGTGCTGCAGTCGACGATGACGGTGCCCGCTGCCGCTCCATGGACAAGCCCACATTCCCCCAGGATGACTTCACGTGACATAGCCGTGTCTCCCACGCAAAGGAAGCTGGTCTGGCTCGCCCTGGCGACATCGGCCGGGGTTTCGGCAAGTGTGCAGCCATGTTTGCGGGCGAAGCGCTCAGCCTTTTCTTTGTTGTGGGACCAGACCGTGAGGCTATGGCCTGCTGCCTTAAGATGCTCCGCCATGGGGGCTCCCATGATTCCGAGGCCCAGAAAACCGACATTTGCCACTGAGAGATATCTCCTTCGGGGAATACAAGTCCTAGAAAAGACTTGGATCCGGGGCTGAACTCTGGTTGAATTTACTCGAAAGATTGTCATATTGTCATACCAATGTCAAGATCGAATTTCAATTCCAGCCAACATGGCGCGTGATGGTATTGTTTGAATGATGAATAAAGGTGTAGTGCAACGGGAAAAGACGATGCGGCTGAAGGTGAGGCCCATTCGTAAGAGCTCTATTAGTGACGACATCGTGCAGCAGATCATCTCCATGATCTCGAACGGCAATCTGAAGGCAGGTCAACGTCTTCCTTCGGAGCGGGAGCTATGCGTCAAGTTTGCCGCCAGCCGCTCCTCTTTGCGTGAGGCGTTGCGATGCCTGTCTATCATGGGAGTGCTTACTGCGCGGCCCGGGGAGGGCACGTCCGTCACGATGGATGGCTCCAAGTTTATGGAGACTGTGCTTCGGTGGCGCATGAGCACGGAGCAGCACGATATCGAAGATCTGATGGAGGTCCGTATCGCGCTGGAGGGGGTCACCGCCGCAAGCGCTGCCCGTAACATTGAGGAGGCAGACCTGAGAAAGCTGCAGGATCTTGTGGCAAAGATGGAAGAGTCTGTCGATGACGCAAAGCGTTTTGCCGCGCTCGATCTTGACTTTCATCTGAGTCTTGCCAAGGCTTCGAATAACAAAGTCATTCTGGACCTGGTTTCAGTCATTCGAGGACAGCTGGAGCGGGGTGTTGCGAAGGTTCTTCAGTTGCCGAAGGCCATGCCGCTGTCTGTCAAAGAGCACAAGGCTATTTTGCAAGCGGTGGCGGCACGTGAGCCAGAGGAGGCATGTCTGGCAATGCAGGCACACCTGAAGGCCGCTATCCTTCGTCATCGTGGCTTATTTGAAGAGATTGAAGAGGTGGAACCTGTCAACGCCTGAGATACAGGCCGGTGGCAGCGTGTCTAGAAGTGGTCAAGTAACTCGGCAAAGGCTTTCAGCTCCAGCAGATGCTGACCGGAGGGTGGCGCATTTACCGTCTCGTGCTCAAGAACCCAGGTGTAGCTGTGGGGGATAAAGATGGCGTGCAGGCCAGCGTTGAGGGCCGGATTGATGTCGGAGCGGGGGCTGTTGCCAATCATCCAGGTAGACGCAGCGTCGCAACGATGATGGGCTGAGAGCGCGAGGTAGGCTTCGTTGTGCTTCTCGGGAAGTACCTCGACTGCAGTGAAGTGAGGAGACAGGCCAGAGCGTTGCAGCTTGTTCGTCTGCTCGTCCGGATCACCTTTGGTGACCAGGATAAGACGGTGCCGGGTCGATAGCTCGGTGAGGGTCTCAGCCACTCTGGGAAGAAGCTCGATCTCGTGATGACCGATGGCGTCAGCGAAGCTGAGGATCCGCTGGTGCTGCTCGTCGGTGGCAGAGGAGCCGGAGAGCTGTTCGAAGCAGTCGACAAGCGAACGACGGAAGCTGCGCAAGCCATAACCATGAGCGGATATGGTTGCGTGTTCGCAGCGATTCAGATGCTCTCGGACTTCGACCGGCGTGTGGACCTGATGATCGAGATAAGAGATGAACGAGGCGATCGCGCGTTCGAAGTAGATGTTGTTTTCCCAGAGCGTGTCGTCGGCGTCGACAAGCAGCGTGTGACCCGGAGCTCGGCGGGGAAGCTGTAATGAGCTTGGCACATCCTGATTATATCGGGTGAGTAAAAGGAAATCTTCCTAGCAACGGGAACTGCCTTTGGACTGTCCTATTCTTATCAGGGGGTTCTATGTTTTCCAGGATATTGGGTTGTGTGTTTCTGTTGGGCTCGTGTGCCGTTATTCCCTTAGCAGGTCAAACTGAGAATCCGGCTCAGAACGCACGATCTCTTCCCCCGGCTTCTGAAGCCCCCAGAGCTGCATTCACGACCATGGTGAGAGGCGAGGGAATCACCGATCCGGTCATGCCGCTGAACTGCATTGCCACAATCTCGTCGCTCAGTATCGCAAATAACGTTGTGACGTTCCGAGGGCTCAACAGTCTTTCGCCATCGCAGGAGATCCGGATCTCCAAGCTGAATCACGCAACCTATCTGAATGGAAGTACGCTGAGGGTGCTCTCTGCAACCTCAGATAGCTTTAGTGCGGCTTTTACGCATGCCGATACTCCTCGCCTTGAAGACTATGGCGTGGCGTTCCGCGCCGACTGTACGACAGATACGGAGTTTCGCAGCAACCAGAAGCTGGATATCTTTCACAACAGTCAGCTCTACTATCGGCAACACCTCTCGTCCCAACTGGAGCTATTCAGCTACGACTCTTTTTATCCGATGGAGCGCGATGCACATTACACCTCAATGACATTCAATGGCCCGAGCTATAGCTGGGGCAATCATGGAGGCTGGGGTGTGCAGAAGAATGAACATGAAGAGCTTGTCTTCAACAGCCGAGGCATAGCCCAGGCAAAGAATCTGTGGTGCTTCAAGCATGCTACCGGCGATACGGCGTGCGGAGATTATGTCTATGGATATACCGATGGCGGCAGTACAGCGCAATCGGATGAGGGCTTTACCGTCGATACGCGCGAAGGAGGTGAGGCTCGAACTTACTTTCATGGGACTGCCGGACAAGGGGCGACGGCTGGTACAACACAGCTTCCCGTTGTTTTTACTTCAGGTCAGGATGCGACGACTGACGGTGCGTTTCTGCTGGATATCTCAAAGGGCATCGTCTCGGGCAGAATAAGCGGGCAGGATACGATTGTTGAAGGTACGTCGGTTCATGCATTGCCGGTGACTTTGTCTGCGGCGTCGCGAGTGGAACCCTCGACGGGCATCGGTATCATCCGCACACCACTTCCCGTGGTCGCGATAGCTAATGTTCCTGAGTCGATTGAGCTTGAAGTAAAGCTGACCCATGGTTCATTCAAGCCTGGAGTAGCGTGTCTGGCAGGAGGATGGTACCCGGAGCAGGTCACGGTGACCGCAGCAGGTTCTGCGAATGGAGACACGCAGAAGGTCACGATCATTCACAAGAACCCGAACCCAACGGCGGAGACGGATCAGAATAATCCATCCTCGCTTTGGCAGGGAGGTCCGTGTGGCAGCTACCTGAGTCTTGACAGGAATCTGGCACGGGATGGCTTTCGGACGAGCTATCCAGTGGTAGGAGCCACGGATTCCAGCCACATTGCCTATGCGTGGAATGTGAACGGTGTGGTCCGCCAGAACAAGATACAGATCTATTTGCCTCCAACTTCGCTAAAGAAACTGGAGCGGAAAGACGGCGTAGTTACAGCCAGTTTTGCTGCAGCCAACTCTCCTTATATTTATAACCAAGCTCCTTCGGCCGTAATTGCAGGAGCCACGGATCCCAGCTTCAACGGCGCGGTAACGTCACCGGTTTACAAGAATGGCCAGAATATTTCCCTGAGCTGGAAACAGGCAGGGCCGGATTCTACGGCGGCTTCGGCAACGATTGATCTTCCAGATGAATCGTATGGATTTCATCTTTATCCGGGGGCGGAGATTCTTGCGCCCCGAGTCTCAGGAAAGGTCCAACTGGAACCGAATACGGTTAATTGGGCGGCGGGCGATGTTATAGAGAACCCGCACAATCCCAGCTTTCAGATGCGGTTCAGGATGAATCTGGTGGAGCAGCATACGCTCCCGAGCGGAGTGGATTCCCATGCAGAGTGGTGGGGATTCATTGGGGCTGGAATTTCAGCAAACTTCAGACCAGCACGATGGATCAACAACAACCCTTGCAACATGTACGTAGGGTGTGGAGGAACGTTGGCTCCAATCATCTGGACGATCCACCACGGCCCCTATGGCGTTCTTCAACGGGTGGACAGCGCGCCGATGAATGGTGGCGCGCTCTTCAACATCGGCTGTGACCTGCTCGGCTGCGATCATCCGGCTCCGTACTCTCTGTTCGAGATGCAGAATGGAAGGATTCTCTATGATCCTGCGACGAGCACTGTAAGTACGGCGGCGTTTTCTGCAGTGAAGCTCAATGCGGCTGAAGCAAAGATGGATAAGCTTTCGCTTTCCAACGTGGCCGACGGCTGCCTGGGAGTTGTGGACCATGTACTTACGTCAGCAGGCCGACAGGCTCATAGCGCCCCGTGCATCAGCGGCATTACATGGCGCGGAGGAAGTGGACTGACAGTGCAACAGTCCGGCGATCCTGCATCTCCGACCTTCACGATCGTGCCTGAGCCGGGCTACTACATCCCGACACTGGCAAATGGTAAGGGGGGTGGTGGGGAGGCAGCTGCACCGGCTGCAACTGCGGCGACCGTAGCAGCTATCTCCGCCGGAGAAGCTAATTCAAAGGAAAGTGCCATCTGCGCCAGTGGCTACAGCTGTACTGCCAGCCGGGGGCGGCTCAACGTAACTTCGACTGGGGGTACTGTCGCTGGGAAGGTTGCACGTGTGAATGTACGACTTGCGGCCGGACAGGTCTGTACGGCGACTCAGAACGGAGGGACAGCGTTTCTTGGTATCGGAAGTGGGGGAGAGAGCGCGACGGGGTTCGACATTACATCCGGCGTGGCGATCTCCGGGAGAGTCGTCATCGACTATTTCTGCCGTTGAGTCGTAGACAGAGCGCGAAGAGTTTCCTCAAATTCGTTTGGATGTGCCAAGAGAGGTTCTTTTCGCAATACAGGGAGTGACGATAAACTTCAAAAATGGCTGCATCTATGTACATCGTCGTCGAGGGCGAAGATCCTGGGTTCGATATCTTCGTGAATGGTCGGGCCCTTGCTCGAAATGAGGATGCTCTGGAGAAGCTGGCTCTGCGGCTGGGAGTGAGACCGTTGATTGAGTTCTTTTCAGCGGATGAGAACTCAATGTCTTTGCTGATCGAAGAGGGAGCGGGAAACAAAGAGCTGATGCACCGGCTCCCGCCTCCGCAATGGTACTCGGCCAACGATGGCCTGTTGACTATTGAGGCGTTGGTGGGCGTGCTGGAGCATGAGCCGCAGCAGCTGGGATCGGAAGGGGAACAGGTTTTAGGCGAGCTGTTGGAGTACAGGCGCGTACTACTGAAGACCCGCGACAGAGAGATGCGGTGGCACCTTGCAGTGAGCTGGCGCTAGCGAGCTAGCGATGTGTCGCCACCGAGGCATGTTCGACCGAATAGTGAGATCCGCTTTTCATGAGCGCTTGAATCTCTTCGACCGTTTTGATACCCCCGCGGGCGCCTACTGCTGTGCAGTTGAGGGCAGCGGCGGCACAGGCAAAGTCGAGCTGGCGTTCCAGTGGCCATCCCTGCAATAGACCGTAGATAAAGCCGGCGTGAAAGATATCCCCCGCCCCCGTAGTATCGGCCACCAGAACCTGATAGGCCGCAGCATGATAGAAGTTGCTGCCGTCAAAGGCCAGAACGCCATCCTGGCCGAGGGTCGCGGCGGTAAGTTGGCATCCATAGCGAGAACGCATGCGAGCCAATGCAGTTTCAAGCGTGGGTTCGCCGGTGAGGCGGGTCGGGAAGTCGCGGCTTACGATGAGGTAGTCGATATTTTCGAGAAGCAGTTCCACTTCGGGATAAAGCTCATCGAGATCGGCGATGACGGGAACCCCCGCAGAACGAGCCCATCGTGCAGCGACGGTCGCAGCGGCAGTATCGTAGCCATCGACATGAAGCGCTCGAGCGTTGACGATCCATTCGCGGTCCAGGTCGGAGGGACGTATTGCAAGTCCTTCGTCTCGCCGGGTGAGGACGGTTCGCTCTCCCTTGTTGTCCACCAGGATGAGGGACTGCTGGCTGGCGCAGCCGGGAGCAGTAAAGAGATGCGTCTCCACCCCGGCACGGGCAAAGGCGTCTTTATGGAGCTTTGCTGCACTGTCGTCTCCGAGCTTGCCAATGTAGCGGGTGCTCAGTCCCCAGTGCTGACATGCAATCACCGTAGTGGCGACCTGTCCTCCGGGGAGAATCGTCTTCTCGCGGAACTCGACCTTGGAACCTGGAGAGGGATAGCTGGAGAGGGGGATTACCGTATCCGTAGCATTTAGCCCGACGCCGACCAGGTCAACCTTCGACGTTTTCGTCATCTTTTCACTGTAAATGAAATGCGCCTCCAACTGTAGCGGTAACTTTCCTGGAGATCTACCTATTTTTGAGTCTGGAGGTCACCTTCGCCCAGTTTGCGGTGGAACAGATCCAGGGTAATTCCATACATCATGCGGGAAAGTTCTGGGTCATAGCGGGGGCCCTCGTCGCGCATAAAGGCGTGAGCTCCATTGACCTCGTGCCAGCTGAACCTGGTTCCCAGCTCGTTGAGGCGGGCCAGAACTTTGAGGCGGCCTTCGAGAGGAATGTGCGGGTCCTGGCGGCCCCAGATCATGAGCAACTCGCCTCGAATATCTCTGGCTCGTTCGAGCGAGTTGTCATTCATGCCTTTGCCCAGGCTGTGTTTGTGGATGTCGGTGGCGTAGAAGCAGGCGGTGGCGAGTACCTCGGGGTTCATCGCAGCCCGGAAAGACAGATGTCCTCCGATACAGATTCCTATCGAGCCGATGCGGCCTGTGCAGTCGGGACGCGACTGGAGGTGTTCGATCACCGCACGGGAGTCCGCGTCATAGCTCTCGATGGTCTTGGAGGTCTTGAGCTCGTTACCGCGATCGGAGCCTGCCTGATCGTACGCGAGCACGGTCCCGGCGGGTTCGAACTCATGATAGATCTCGGGCACCGCCACGATGTAGCCATGGCCTGCGAGGGTAGCGGCCATGCGTCGGATAGGACCGGTGACCTGAAATATCTCCGAGTAGAAGAGAATTCCGGGGTAACGGCCGGGAGCGGCGGGCCGAGCGATATGGGTTCGCATAGGGCCGTAAGGCGTATCGAGAGTGACGTGCTCGTCGGTGAGGATAATCAAGCTATTTGTCTCCTGAAGATTTTCAGAGGCGAAGCGTAGTTCTTTTAGTAGTCTGTGACTGGTACCTGGCACCAGCTGAGCAGTACGGGGAGATACCGATCGATGAAGTATATTTCTAGCCTGGACGGGCTGCGAGGAGCAGCTGCGCTCCTAGTCGTTTTATTCCACTATTTTCCACGAACAAGTGCAGGTCCTTTTGGAGTTTTGGCTTCATTTGGATGGATGGGCGTCGACATCTTTTTTGTGCTGTCGGGCTTTCTGATTACCAGCATTCTCTACGAACAGCGCGGCGCGGAACACTACTTCCGCAATTTTTATATGCGACGGCTGCTGCGGCTGTCTCCTTTGTACTACGCTCTGTTTGCAGTTGTGCTGCTGCTGACGCCGTGGCTGCATATTCATTGGCGTCCGTTACAGTGGGCCATATTTTTCTATGGCGCCAATATAGTGCTTCCTCTTGATGACTCTCTGGCGCAGATTGGTCCCTTTCAGGTCTATCACCTTTGGAGCCTCGCCATCGAGGAGCAGTTTTATCTGATATGGCCGTGGATTCTTGGGAGCCGATTATCCAAGGAGAGCCTCAAAAAGATATGCGTTGTGGGGATTGTAGCTGCACTTTTGCTGCGGCTGGTCATGCTGCATGCTCACGTCTACACGCTGTGGATCTATCAGAGCCTTCCCAGCAGGATGGATGCATTGCTGATGGGAGCTTTACTTGCATTGATCCCAAGACCATCCTTACGAACGGCGAAGATGGCGGGTTTTGCAGGACTTCTGGTTTTTGGTGCCACTGTGGCGGCAGGCCATTCCGCCTTCTTTCAGTCGAGGCCAATTCAGGGCTTAGGCTATAGCGCGCTGGGAGTTCTCGCGGCTTCGATCCTGACGATGAATCTTTATCCTGCCACGATAGCGTCTCGCATCTTTTCGTGGAAGATCCTAAGATTTTATGGAAGATATAGTTACGGCCTATATCTCTGGCATTACTTCTTCTTGCAGCAGTATGGTGCACTGAAATTGTGGGTAAGCCATAGGGTAGGGTCGCCTCGCCTGGCAGATGCAATCAGTTTCCTACTGATGTTTCTGGGATCTACGTTGATCGCGGTTGCAAGTTATTGGTGGATTGAACAGCCCTTTCTGCGTTTGAAACACAGGTTCGCTTCGCCGGGCACCGTTCCTGCTTTAAGCGGCGACGGGCAGGAATTTCGAGGAGGGGAAGCCCTGGAGCCGAAGCTGCAGACAGCGCCAGGCCTCGACGGAGTAGAGCACAATCTTGTGATAGATGGCGTACTCGGAGGGCCAGCCTGAGGGATGGGTGTTCCACTTGATGGCGAGAGAGGGCTGGCGTTGATCGAAGGTTGAAAGGATCAGCGACGTGCGGCCGAGGTGATAGGGAGAGCTGACCACCTCGGCTGAGGTCCAATTGCGCTGATGCATGATCTGAGCCGAGTAGAAGATATTCTGAATCGTGTTTTGAGCTTGGGATTCTTCCAGAATGTCGGATTCAGGAACTCCCTGGGAGGCTGCGAACTGCGCCATGGTGTGGGCCTCGACGAAGTGATTGTGGGCAGGGCCGCCGGTCATGATGATGTGAGGGGCTATGCCCGCTTTATACTCCCGCACACCTTCAAGGACGCGCTCGCGCTGCTCCGGTGAAGGCGTACCATCCAGACGCGAAGGTGTGCCCAGGACAATAATTGCGTCGAAGTGTGTTGCCGTGGTGTCGTGGCGCGGGATCGTCAGAAAGTTTCCGTAGATGACGAGGGCAACGACAACGATTACAAGAAAAAGGGCGAGGAGCGTTCGGCGAAGAGGCTTCACGCGATTAAGGTAGCAGAGTTGTTGGCGTAAGGGGCCGACTCCAGGATGCTGTGGACCTCTGAAAGTAACTGTGGAAGCGAAAAGGGCTTTGAGAGAAATCTCCAGCCCTGAGTTTGCATGCGATCAAGCTGGCTGTCTTGAAGGAGCACTCCCGAGATGATGAGCACATGGAGCGATAAGCGGAGAGCGCTAAGCTCTTTGGCAAGGTCCAAGCCAGATCGTTGGGGCATGGAGTAGTCCGTGATAACGAGGTCTATACCGGGAGATCGACGGAAGATCTGTGCTGCCCGGTTCGCGTCGCCCGAGACATAGACGATGTAGCCTTCATGCTCCAGGAATGTGCGGATGAGAGAACGAATATCCGGATCGTCGTCGACTACGAGAATTTTGGATCGTCTGCGGGATATCGATTGAGACTCTAGATGCATTTTCTTCAGCTTTACTGTTTCAGACTTGCGCCTCTGTTTTGATGCACGAGCTGGGTTTCTGATTGCTTCCGTAATCTTTCTTCATTCCCTAATATCTCTGACGGAAGATTGCCTGTGGATGTGAGCCGAAGGTGCTTGCTATTCGAGGTTACGCCCCTGATTGGCTTTTAAAGTTAATTTCTCCGCGGGTCGATGAACGGCATGTGAGATTCCTATTCCCTCAACAACTTCATGCCGCGGAGAGATCATGGCTTCAGAACAAGTAGATCTGGAAAAAGCGGTTTCTGTTCTGCTAGCGCGCATCGATCAGCTGGCAACAGAGCTTCTGGTCAACGGTTACAGCAGCGTAAAGCCGGAGCATCTGGACGCCCTTGCACGAGAGGCTGAGCAACAAGGCCTTGTCGACGCAGCTGCGATGGCGCGGTCGTTGTCGGTAGAGGTTGCAACAAAGTTTAAGGATAAGGACGACACGGTCAGGCTGGAGATGCTGTGCCAGGGACTGTCGGCGCTACGTGATTCGTTGAACGGTGTTGAATCTGTACCTGAAAAAGTCGAGGACCATACACCGGAATTCTCCGGGCCTGCTTCCTTTGCTGAAGATGCTGAACTGGTCACCGACTTTCTGGTCGAGGCGCGTGAACACCTGTCGTTGATCGAGACACAGATGATGGAGCTGGAGAGAAACTCCGGAGCTATGGAGGTACTGCACTCGGTCTTTCGAACCTTCCATACGATCAAGGGATTGGCAGGGTTTCTGGAGTTTCACCGAATTCAGGAGGTTGCCCACGAGGTCGAGACCCTGCTCGATCTGGCTCGTAATGAAAAGATGAAGATAACCTCTCCGGTCGTGGACATTGTTCTGGAGAGCGCGGATTATGTGAACATTGAATTGAATAGGATTGAAGCGGAGCTGGGTGGAGCTGCGCGGAGTTCCACGATCAACAACAGGGACCTGGTTCGCAGGATCAAGGCTCTTGCGGAGGGTGGGGGAGTCGCTCCTGAAGACACATCTCAGCGTGTCGTTACTACTGCTGAAGTCAGCCAGATGTTGACGCCGGTAGCTACACCGGATGAGCTGATGAACGTCGCTCCTAAAATGCAAGCGGCTGTTGTTCCTTTTTCTTCTGCCGTAGTGCAGGAGGCAAAGATACCCATCAAGACAAATCCCTCGACCACTGACGTTACTAAAGCTCCAGACACAAGTTCCGTTCGAGTGGAGACAGCCAAGTTGGATCATCTATTGGATATGGTTGGCGAGATGGTGATCGCACAATCGCTGATTCGACATAATCCTGTGCTGACGGGGACAGAAGATGCACGGCTGCTGGCCGATATTGCGCAGCTCACACGCAATACTGCGGAGGTGCAGCGCATCACGATGGCGATGCGCATGGTTCCGATTAGCCAACTGTTTCAGCGCACGGCTCGGCTGGTGAGAGATCTTTCGCGCAAGGTAGGCAAGGAGATTGTGCTGGAGACATCGGGAGAGGACACCGAGCTCGACAAGACTATCGCTGAAGAGTTGACCGATCCTCTGCTGCACATGGTGAGGAACTCCGTGGATCACGGAATAGAGCCGCCGAATGAACGTATTGCTGCAGGGAAGTCGAGGGAGGCCCGGATTTATCTGCGGGCTTATCACCAGGCCGGACAAGTCGTCATCGAGATCGCTGATGATGGGAGAGGTTTGAACCGAGAAAAAATTCTTGCCAAGGCTGTGCAGAACGGTGTGATCGACAAGGATACGCAGCTCACCGATACGGAGATCTATCAGCTGATCTTTGCGCCGGGGTTTTCTACTGCGGAGAAGATCACCGATGTCTCCGGCCGTGGAGTCGGCATGGATGTTGTGCGTCGCAACGTAGAGAAGCTTCGGGGGCGAATAGACACGCACTCAGTTGCAGGAGAAGGTACTACCTTCCATCTAAGGCTTCCGCTCACGCTTGCCATTATTGAAGGACTTGTGGTGATGGTAGGCGCTAGTCGCTATGTCGTTCCGATCTTCACGGTGCGTGAGATGTTTCGTCCTACGCCCGATCTGCTCTCTACCGTAAAGGGATGCCATGAGATGGCTTTAGTACGAGGACGCCTGCTTCCCATTGTTCGCTTGCATCGCCGATTCAACATTCCATCGAAGACCATCAGCCCTGCCGATGGATTGCTTGTCGTCGTCGATTGCAATGATCGGCAGTTCTGTCTTTTGGTAGACGATCTGGCAGGGAAGCAGGAGGTTGTCATCAAGGGCCTGGGGGAGACCTTCAAAGATATCTCCGGGCTTGCTGGCTGCGCCATTCTGGGCGATGGCCGGGTCGGGCTCATCCTCGATATGGAGGGTATCTATCGGGAAGGAGCCGCATGAGTTCGACAGATGGTGATGTCGTCCCTCCACGGAGTGGTGATGCTATTCCGCAGAAACTTCGAAGGCGGGAGTTCGATCTGATATGCCGAACGATGTATGACAACTTCGGGATCGACCTGGAGGGGAAGGAGGTTTTAGTCGCAGCGCGATTGGGAAAGAAGCTCCGCGAGTTGCAGCTGCCATCCTTCGAGAAATATTGGGATATGGTCCAGAAGGATGCGTCCGGCGAATCCTTGACGGCTATGGTGGACGCACTTACGACGAATCACACCAGCTTTTTCAGAGAGGCACAGCACTTTGATTTCCTGCGTACGACGATTATGCCTGCTTTAAAGCCGACAGAGCATATTCGGATATGGAGTTCGGCGTGCTCCACAGGCGAAGAACCGTATTCCATCGCATTTACATTGCGAGAAAGTTTAGGAGAAGACGTAGCCTCGCGAGCCAGCATTCTTGCAACGGATATCTCGACGCGTGTACTGGCCTCCGCCGAGTGCGGTATCTACTCAGCCGATCGTTTTCGTTCGACAGCGCCCGACCAGCTTCGAAGGCACTTACTCAAAGGATCAGGGGATTCGCGGGGATTTTATCAAGTCAGAAAAGAGGTGCGTGCCCTGATTTCATTCAAGCGTTTGAACCTCATGGAAGACTTCTCACATGTAGGGCAGTTCGCTGTGATCTTCTGCCGCAACGTAATGATCTACTTCGACCGGAAGACGCAGGAGTCGTTGGTGAATCGGTTGACAGAACAGCTTGAGCCGGGAGGTTATCTTCTGATTGGGCATGCTGAAAGTTTGAATGGCGTCGATCACGATTTGAAGTATGTCAGTCCAGCGACCTATCGCAAACCAGTCGGCTTGTCCGGCACCTTCCGCCGGAGGCGCACAGACTGATGTCATCCATTGTGGTGGGAATTGGAGAGTGTGCGGTTAGTGATGATCCAGATGCGGTGCTGGTTACTTACGCGCTTGGATCATGCATTGCGGTGGTGATCTTCGATCCTGTTCTGAAGGTTGGCGGGCTATTGCATTACATGCTGCCGGACTCGGCGCTGGATCAGGAGAAGGCCAGGAGGCGTCCTTTCATGTTTGCCGATACAGGAATTCCCTTGTTGTTTCAGCAGGCCTATCAACTTGGGGCGATGAGATCACGAATTGAAGTGGCCGTGCTTGGTGGGGCGCAGGTAATGGATACCAGCGAGACCTTTAACATCGGCAAGCGAAATCATCTCGCCTTGCGCAAGATCTTCTGGAAGGCCGGAATTCTGGTTCGCAATGAAGATGTGGGCGGAACACAGTCGCGCACAGTGAGGTTGGAGATGACAAGCGGACGTATCGTGGTTCGGCGTGGCTTGACCGAAGAGGTGATACAACCTTCAGGGAAAGGGAGAGGAGCGAACTGTGGCGTTTAACGTACTTATCGTTGACGATTCACCTGCTATGCGCAAGTTTATCCGCAGAGTTATAACTCTGTCGGGGCTCGATCCGCGTGAATGCCTGGATGCAGGCAACGGGCAAGAGGCACTCGAACTGCTGCGGGCAAACTGGGTGGATATTGTCTTGACCGACATCAACATGCCGGTCATGAATGGTGAGCAATTGCTCAGAGCGCTCAGCGGCGATCCTTTGCTGGAGTCGATCCCCGTGATGGTGATCTCTACCGATCGGACGGAGATTCGGCTGAAGCAAATGTTGGCGCTCGGAGCCAGAGATTATGTCACCAAGCCTTTTCTGCCGGAGACATTGGGATACGCGATGGAACGATTGCTTATGGGAGAGAAGCGTGCAGATGATCGACATTAAATCGCCGCTGACAGATGCGGCTTCCGATGTTCTGGAATCGATGTATTTTGTCAGTGTTCTGGGTTGTTCCAGCGATCCGGTGAAGCCAGATAGTAATTGGATATGGTCCCGACTCAACTTCAGCGGAAATGGCGCGGGGAGCTTCGGTATCGGTACCTCGTCTGTCATGGCTCGAATTATCGCTGAGAATTTTCTAGGGCAGGCGACAGAAGAGATTACACAAGCACAGATAGAAGAGGTTCTCTGCGAGCTGTCGAATATGATTTGCGGATCGTTTTTGAGCCGCTATCGGACTGAAGCACTGTTTGATCTTGCGCATCCGCTGTGTGAGAAGACTCTGGCCGCGATTCCAGCCGGTGCAACGACTCAGACATTCGAGCTGGGCGAGGGAGTGCTGCATCTCTGGCTGGAGTTTGCGGCGTGATGATTGCGGGGCAAAAGATAAAGGTCTTGATAGTGGATGATTCCGCTATTGTGCGCAGGATTCTGACGGAGACAATCTCAGCAGAAAAGGATATGGAGGTGGTCGGTACTGCCCCTGATCCTTTCATCGCGCGGGATAAAATTCTCGCACTCAAGCCCGATGTTCTTACGCTCGACATAGAGATGCCGCGTATGGATGGCCTTACATTCTTGAAAAAGCTGATGGCTTATCACCCTATGCCGGTGATTGTGATTAGCTCGCTCAGCCAGGCCTCGTGCGAGATCTCCATGGAAGCACTTCGCTGCGGCGCGGTGGAGGTGATGGCAAAGCCGGGTGGACCATACTCGATTGGAGAGCTGCGCAGCGCTCTCGCTGCAAGACTGCGCGCAGCTGCGCATGCTCACATTCGCAGCACACCTTCCGTGGCTATTTCAGCTCAAACTCCTCCGCGTCAGATTTCACGAGGCGCGTTTGCCGATAACATCGTTCTCGCTATCGGAGCATCTACTGGAGGAACGGAGGCGATTCGTGTAGTGCTTGAGGGACTTCCTGAATCCACCCCGGGGATCGTCATCGCACAACACATCCCTCCGGTATTTTCTGAGGCCTTCGCAAACCGGCTAAACAAGATATGTGCGATGGAGGTAAAAGAAGCGAAGGATGGCGATGAGGTTAGACCGGGACGTGCGTTAGTCGCTCCAGGCAATTTCCATATGGTTCTACGCCGCGCCGGCGGGACGTATCGAGTTGAGATACGTACAGGACCACAGGTCTGTTATCAACGACCATCGGTTGATGTGCTGTTCTCTTCAGTGGCCGAGGCCGCAGGTAGTAAGGCGATTGGAGTGTTGCTTACAGGAATGGGAGCCGATGGGGCACAAGGGCTGCTGCGCATGAAGGAGAGGGGAGCAAAAACGATCGCTCAAGATGAAGAAAGCTGCGTCGTTTATGGCATGCCTAGGGAGGCTGCGAAACTGGGCGCGGCAAATAGTATTCTTCCACTTTCTACAATAGCGAGCGCAATTTTGCGAGAGACACACGCTTACAGCAAAGTCTAATTGTCTTTGAATCGCTATCTCAATAGCTATTGCCGAAATGACAACTGCTGCCAGGGGTTACCTGGCAGCAGTTGTCATAAGAACAGGCTGAAGGAAACGACGGAAGGAATATCCCAAGAACAGATTGAAGCCTGAAGAGTCACCAACTACAGTTCTGCCGAAGCGGAAGTCGAGTTGAATGTTCGGGCGTACGGTCCAGAGTGTACCTCCATCGACTGTGTATCCGCTGCTGTGCTGACGGCCGTCATAAAGTGGAGCGTACTCGAAGAACAATGAATGGCGTGGGGCAAGAGCATAACCGAAATCAAAGGTCGCTTGCGTGAATGGGCTGCGGCCATGTGGAGCGCCGGAGATGGCAGCGAAAGTAAAACTGCTGGAGGCAGAGTATCTGCCCGGAAGCGGGTGTGAGATCGAGAAGGTCTCGTATGGATCCCACGCTCCAGAGCTAAGGCCATCCGATCCCGTCGGCGCACTTACTCCTGTAGCGAAGGCCATGGGCCATGCACTTTCAAGAGGGCGAAGTCGTATCTTGACGCCAAGTTGAATGTCATCGGTCTGTGTAGCGTCTCCTCCAGAGATGTGCGTGTTTGGCATCAGGATGCGTGCTTCAAAACGATCCGACACTCCATAACGAACAAACGATTCGGGAAGATCGAACCTGCTTCGGTGATCGTCGTTGGTCCATCCGATACCGTTTTCTGTCTCCAGGCTATGGACCGGGACCAGTTCTGGTCCTGAGCCAACGGTAGGCCGATCAGTGGTGATGGGCTCCAGCTCCTGCGCGATGCAGTGAGTGGATAAAAGGAAAGTTGCGGCGAGTAGAACAGGGAAAGTTTTCATAGGCGTACCGGCCTTATCGACCGCACGCTATGCAGGAAATACGTTACTGATGCGTTCCCGAATGTAAAGTAAGCCCACTCCCCGTCGATAACTTCTTTGCCAGAGTCCACACATTGGCAGAGCTCTTTCCGTCAACTGACTACGGTCTGGTGGACAGATTGTTTGAGAGGACCTAATGCAAGCACTTGATATCTCCGCACAAAATTCGAAGGCGACGATAAGCAGCGTGGCTTCCGACAAACGAGCCGGGAAGTATCTGATCTTTCAGTTGGGCAAGGAAGAGTTTGGAACCGGTGTGATGAAGATCAGAGAGATTATGAAGATGCAAGAGATTACTACAGTCCCGCAGACGCTTCCTTTTGTCGAGGGAGTTATCAATCTTCGAGGGCGAGTTATTCCTGTAGTTGACCTGCGTACTAAGTTCGGTCTCGAGCGGCAGGAACATACAGATCACACATGCATTATTGTCGTGCGCACTCAATCGGTGGAGGGCGAGCTTCCGATGGGCATCATCGTGGACGGCGTTGTAGAGGTTCTTACTTTGAATGGAGCCGACATTGAGGATACTCCCGACTTCGGCCAGGGAACATCAAGTCCTTATCTCCTGGGCATGGCGAAGATTAAAGGCAAAGTAAAGATCCTGCTCGATATCGATGAGGTTCTGAATAGCCAGGAGCTGCAGGGAATCAACTCAATACTCCAATAACGTAAGCCAGAAGAAAAGGAAGAGGATACACACGATGAATTCAACGATGACAATCGGCAGGAGATTTGTTCTTACTGCCGGAGTGCTGATGCTTTTGACCGCAATCATGGGAGCAGTAGCGATTGGGGGGTTCAACGGTATAGAGAAAGAGAACAATCTGCAGGATTCGTTTACGATTCCGGGTATCGAGTTCGGGGCCGCGATGAACTACGATGCCGTCGAGCTGCGGGTGTGGCAAATGCGTTATCTGATAGCTGTTAACTCAGACGATATGCAGCAGGCCGAACAAGAAGTTGCACACATTCGAGAGCGATTCGGTAAGGACATCAAGAGCTACGAGCCTACCGTCTATCAGGACGACGACCGACAAAACTTCACGAAGGTTAAGTCGTTGCTCGAGGCCAACGATAATGGCTGGGCAAGAGTTGTTCGTTTGCGCAATGTGAATAAGGCTGACGAGGCGAGCAAGTTGTATTTTTCCGAAGTAGGACAGAGCACATCGTCTATGTCTACGTTATTGAACGACATGGTGACATGGAACATGAAGGACTCCGATACCTCGATTGCAAATATCAACCGAACGATGAAGAGCGCGTGGTGGTTTACGCTGATCTCCGTAATCGTAGCTCTCGTGGTCGGTATGACACTGGCGTGGTTCATGATCTCGGCGATGAGCAAGCAGATGAATCAGGTTGTCTCCGAGCTGACCGAAGGTGCTGAGCAGATCGCGAGTGCGGCTTCACAAGTTTCTTCTTCCAGCCAATCGTTGGCACAAGGATCGTCGGAACAGGCGGCTTCGATTGAAGAAACATCGGCCTCGAGCGAAGAGATTAACTCAATGGCACGGAAGAATACAGATAACTCTCGTTCTATGGCATCGCTGATGACGCAGTCACAGGAGATGTTCGTCAAGACCAACTCTCAGCTGGGAGAGATGGTGATTTCGATGGACGAGATTAACGAGTCGAGTGGGAAGATCTCCAAGATCATCAAGGTGATTGATGAGATTGCCTTCCAGACAAATATCCTGGCGCTCAACGCAGCCGTAGAGGCAGCAAGGGCCGGAGAGGCAGGCATGGGGTTTGCTGTGGTTGCGGATGAAGTTCGTAGCCTGGCGCAGCGTTCTGCTCAGGC
>Ga0255336_100623_pt1 | contig 47011 bp, 39 predicted proteins | sample MeOH1_35cm_T3_17_FD_189102 | JGI IMG/M metagenome (GOLD analysis project Ga0255336, IMG submission 189102) | Sandy soil microbial communities from University of British Columbia, Vancouver, Canada - MeOH1_35cm_T3_179 | ecosystem: Engineered > Artificial ecosystem > Sand microcosm > Unclassified ... | reverse complement strand
GTCCCTCGGGTATGAAATCCGCTGTCCACCCCGCCACGCTTTGCAGGCTCAGGTGCAGCGGGCAGATCCTGTCCGACGCCGCTGCGGCAGAGAAACCCCATAAAAAGGCCAACAGCGATGACCCGGAACAGAGGAGTAGAACTTACAATCCTGGTTGTTGTACAGTGTGACATTTCATTCGCTCCTACTGGATCGTTCGCTATCGTTTTCCACTCGTCGTCGACGGCGCTGCGGGCGATAAACTTCCTGCGGCCTGCTTTACGACGACAGGATTCACCTTGGCGCCGTCCACGGTGGCATCGTTAGGATTGACCACAACTCGGTCTCCTACCTGAAGCCCGGATACGATCTCGAGCGACGCGCCATAATCGCGCCCAACGGTGACCTTCCGGATTCGCACGACATTCTGATCGTCGACAACAGCAACCGTAGTGCCATCCGCGCGGAACATCAGAGCTTCTCCTGGAACAAATACGGACGAAGCGGCGCGCGGAAGGTGAAACGTGACGGTCGCATACATGCCCGGAAGCAGTGCCCCGTCAGCATTGTCGATGTCGACCTCGGTCAAGAGTGTTCGCGTATTGAGATTTAGAGAATCAGAGGTCCTCGCGACCTTGCCGTGAAATATCCGCGATGGATATTGCACAAACTGGAGATCGGCCGTGTCCCCGACACGGATCGATGGCGCATTGATCTGCGGCACATCGATGAACGTACGGAGCTGATCATTCTTTGCGATGCGATAGAGCAGCGTATCGGTCGCCGTCACCAGCGCACCATCGTCGACGTTGCGGAGCGTGATCACGCCATCGTACGGCGCGCGAACCGTTTCAAATCCCTGCATTTCCCGATAGTGTTTGAAATTCGCGGCGTTGGCGCCGACGCTATTGGTGGCGGATGCGACACTCGCTGTCGCTACGCCCACCTCGGCGACCTGCGCGCTGTACGCGAACTGATAGTTGTCGTTCGCTTGGCGCGATACTGCCCCCTTCTTCACGAGAGCTGCCCAGCGATCGGCCGTAATCTGTGCGATCCCAGCGTTTGCCTTCGCCTGTTGAAGAGCGGCTTGGCTCTGATCGAGGTTGGACCTGCTCTGTTGCACCAAGGCGGAGGCCTGATTCACCTGCTCATCAAGGTCTGGCGCAGCGATGACAGCAAGCACCTGACCACTACGCACCCGGTCTCCAATATCTACCATCCGCTTCTTCAAATAACCATCGACGCGAGCAAGCACAGGGGCCTCGGTAATCGGAGACAACGTTCCGGAGAGTTGTACCGAATCCGTAGGGGACGATTGCTGAGCAGGCGACACGTAGACGGCAGGAACGGCGTTCGCTCGCTCGGCTGCTTGACGCGCCAGCTGATGTTGCGTGATGAGCCGGGGAATAACTCCGAGGGCGATCAGAAGAATCACCACGGCGGAGGCACCGAAGAGAATCAACCGTCGCCGCTGCGGAGACACCACATCCGGGGCCTTTGGGCCAGCCGAGGAATTCAGATTTGAACTAGACTCTGTCATTCGAATATCTCCCTGAAAGCGATCTCTCTGGGAAGCGCCGTTATGAGGCGGGCGCTTCCGCTTCAACCTCGATTTCCTTTGCGTAATTGATCGGCGCGTGCTTGCGCAGATAGCTATAGACCACTGGAATGAAAAGCAGATTCGACACCGTGACGAACAACAACCCGCCGATCACGGCTCTACCGAGCGGAGCATTCTGTTCCCCGCCCTGGCCGAATGCAGAAGCCATCGGGAGCATGCCGAGGATCATGGCTGTAGCCGTCATGATGACCGGACGCATCCGAACGTAGCCGGCGGAGAGGGCGGCGCTAATTGGGTCCTTGCCATCGGTCTGTTCGTCGTTAGCAAAGGTCACGATAAGAATGGCGTTGGAAGTTGCCACGCCAATCGTCATCAGGGTTCCCATGAGAGAAGGCACGCTGAGGGTGGTGCGCGTGAGAAACAGGATCCAAAGAATTCCTGCTAACGCAGACGGGATCGTGGAAAGCACAATCAGCGGATCGACCCACGATTGGAAGTTGACGGCCATCAAGAAGTACACGAGCAACATCGCGCAGAGGATCCCTATTCCCAAGCGGAGGAAGGAATCGTTCATCGTCTGCACCTGGCCCCGAATCGTAATGGTCGAGCCGCCTGCAAGCTGCTCCTTGTGCTTCGCAACGATCTTAGCGACGTCGTCAGCTACGCCGCCAAGGTCTCTCCGATCTGGGCTGACGAGCACGTCGAACACAGGCCGAATTGCGTAGTGGTCAATCGTTTCTGGCGAAAGGTCGCGGGAGAACGTGGCTATGTTTCCCAGCATCTCCGCTGGGTTGTTTTGTGCCTCGGGATTCCCGTAAGCCAAGGAGCCCGCCGTTGGTGCTGCCAGCACAGGCGAGTTCGTCACCGGCTTGAAGACGGGATTTCCGGATGGTGTAATTGGCGTTTGTCCCAATGCCGAGATGGAATCGAGCCGGTATTGCGGAGTCTGGACGAGGATGGAGTAGCTCACTCCGTTCGCCGGATCGACCCATTGGTTTGGGGATAGCTGCCCGCTTGCGCTCAGCGATACCAGCATGCTTCCAACGACGTCGCGCTGCGTGAGACCAGCCTGTTGCGACTTGACACGGTCGACATCCACCTTGATTGCGGGATAGTTCGGCTCCTGGAAGATGTTGACGTCGGTCGTCCCCGGAATCCTTGCGATATCATCCTTCAGAGCTTTCGCCACGGCGTAGTCGTTTGCTGCGTTCCTCCCGCCCACCTGCACATCGATTGGCGCAGCAAGCCCAAAGTTAAGGATCTGTGTCGTCATATCCGCTGGCTGGAAGAAGTACACGGTGTCGGGAAACTTCGCGCGCATAAGATTCCGGATGCCGGAAACGTACTCTGCGCTTTTCATGCCGGGCTTCATCGCAATCAAGATGTCGCCATCCCCATCACCGATGGTTGCAGTATCACTGAGGGCCAAATTGATACCGCTGGCGGGCAGGCCGATATTGTCCAGAATCGTGTCAAGGTTGTTCGCCGGAATGACTTTGCGGATTTCGTTCTCGATATTGCCAAAGAGCACCTCTGTCTCTTCGATCCGGGTTCCTGCAGGTGCGCGTACGTGAAGCCGAATCTCGCCGGCGTCGACGCTGGGGAAGAAGTCCCTGCCGACGAAAAAGACCAGCGCAAAGGAAGACAGAATCAACGCTGCGTACACCACCACGAAGGTGCGGCGACGCTCCAGGACCCATTCGAGCAGTCCGCGGTACTTGTTGCGTACGGACTCAAAATGGCGGTTGAACGCTTTGTGTAACTTCCAGATGCGCCCGTCCGTCGGGAGAGCAGGGGCGTCCTCCGGGCGCTCGATTCTTGGCACCTCTGGCTTCATGAGGTAATGCATCAGAGTGGGAACCAGGGTTCTGGTTAGAAAGTAGGACGTCAACATAGCGAAAACGACGGCCATAGCCAACGGTGTGAACAGATACTTGGCCGCCCCCGAGAGCAGGAGCACAGGGATGAAGACGATACAAATGGATAGGGTGGCGATCAGCGTGGGAGTCGCGATCTGAGATGCACCGTCGAGAATCGCCTTTACGATGGGTTTCTTCATCGCAATGTTTCGATTGGTGTTCTCAATCTCGACCGTTGCATCGTCCACCAGGATGCCCACTGCGAGAGCCAGGCCACCGAGGGTCATCACGTTGATCGTCTGCCCGAGGGCATTGAGGATGAGAATTGAATTGAGGATCGACAACGGGATCGAGATGCAGACGATCAGCGTGCTGCGCACACTTCCAAGGAAGAAAAGGATCATGATGCCCGTCAATCCTGCGGCGATCGTCGCTTCCCGGACGACATCGGACACCGCAGCACGGACGAAGATCGATTGATCGAAGATTGGTCGGATCCGCAGCGCCTTTGGCAGACCGGCCAGGATAAGAGGCAGCTTCTTCCGAACGTTGTCCACAATCGTCAGGGTCGATGTGGTGCCGTTCTTGAGAACCGTTAGAAGCGCCCCGCGCTTTCCATCCTGACGAACGATGTTCGTCTGTACCTGATACCCGTCTCGGACATTCGCAACGTCTTTCACATAGACGGTGGCGCCGTTCACCGACTTGATGGGGAGCATGTTGAACTGTTGCACCGCGCTCGGGCTGCTGTTCGTATTGACGAGGTATTCCCGCGTCCCCATCTTGATCGTTCCGGCAGGAAGGATCGGGCTCTGATTCGTCAGCGCGCTGGATATATCGGAGGCCGACACCTGGTACGCATACATCGCATGCGGATCGGTGTCCACCATGATCGCCCGCTGCTTACCACCATATGGATTCGGAACCGATGCTCCTTCGATCGACGAAAGGTCTTCTCGGATGAAGTTCTGGGCATAATCGGCAAGCTGCTGCTCGGTTAAGGTATCGCTCTGGATTCCGAGTTGAAGAATTGGAACGCTCGATGCATCGTACTTCACAACGAGCGGGGGGAATGTTCCGGGCGGGAACTGTCGAAGCAAGGTCTGGGTGATCGAGGTTACCTGGGCGACTCCCATGTCGATGCTGACGCTCGGTTGGAAGTAGACGCGAATGACGGAAACGCCAGTGTACGAGCGCGACTCGATATGCTCGATGTCATTGACGGTAGTTGTGAGCGCGCGCTCGCACTGCGTCACAATACGGGTGGACATGTCCTCAGGCGATATTCCGTTGTATGTCCAGATGATGGTCACAACCGGAATGTTGATCGCGGGAAAAATATCGACAGGCATGGTCGCGATCGACCCGATCCCAAGGACAGCGATCAGCATTGCCATCACAATGAAGGTGTAGGGGCGCTGAAGCGCGACTCGAACCAACCACATCATGGCAATATCCTCCGGGCAACATCCATAGGGAATAAAACTGTCTTTACTGCCTCTGCAATGGATATATGCACGTGAAGTGCCACGAATACTCCCGTAAAATCGGGCCTGGTCCCAGCACGCTTGTCGAAATGTCGACATCGATTGTCGAGGCTTCGGCCAAGTCAGTACAGGAACTCGCGGAGAAGCATCGATTGCAAAGAAAAACTGCACGCGATCGGAAGAGATCGCGTGCGGCAGATAGAGCGTGCCTGAGCTCAGTGAGAGATTTCCGAATGAATCACCGCTGGTTCCTTGAAGACCTTGTACAGATACCGTATGGATGGCAGCAGGATCATCGCCCCGGCAATGCAGGCACCCAGCAGCGTCTTCTCAACTGTCGGAGGCGCGGCGCTATTGCTCAGCGTAAGCTGCGGTCGAACCAAAAACGGGTACTGCGCGAGTGCCCACCCCCAGAGAATTAGCGAAACCTGCGCAGCCGCGGCGAAGCGAGCCATGACAAACCGCCGCCGGAGGAGACACCAGAAGGACAAGATCGAGGCGAGAGCAGTAAATCCTTGTTCCCCCCAACTCCATGGATGGTCGAGAAGCGCATTCTTCACCTCTGGAGCCTGCCTGATCGAGACCAGGAAGGTAAGAACCGCGAATAGCGCAACGAAGATCCCGGAAATGATGGCACGTCTGCGAAAGTCTTCCTTCAATTCTTTCTCCGCTGCTTCGACGGTGAGATAGACCGCGGCCAGATAGGCGAAGAGCGCGACAGCAAATCCGCCCACCACAAGCGGAAACGGTGATAGCCAAGGAGTCATATACCCGTTCGCACTTGCACCTTCCACCATCACGATTCCCCCATGGGTAATCGCGCCGACAACAATACCGAGCACCAAGGGAGCAATAATGCTTGCGACCGAGAAGACTAAGCCCCACATCTTCTGCAACTGGAGGTTCTGCGTGTCGTAGTTTCGCAAGGTGAAGGACACGCCCCGAAAGATGATCCCAAATAGCAAAATCAGCAAGGGAATATGCAGTGCCGTTGTAATGGCTGCGAAGGCCGGGGGGAAGCCCGTCCAAAGCAACACAATCACGAGAACCAACCAAATGTGATTGACCTCCCACACAGGCGTAATGGCCCGGGCAATCGTGTCGCGTTGCGTCTGAGCGCGCGGTCCCGAACTGAACAGGTCCCAGATCCCTCCGCCGTAATCCGCTCCTCCCAGTAGGGCGTAGAACGTCAACGAGCCGATGATCACGGCTGCAACCAGGACTTCAGGAGACATGGATACCTCCGGGTAGGGCGGATGCCGAATTGAGCTCCTCTTCCCTTGGGGTCACGATGATATGCCCGACGAATAACCAGATAACGACGACACCGAGGATGGCATAGACCGCCGTCATCGACAGAAATGGAATCGTAAGATGAGGCATCGGGCTGACAGCCGCGCTCGTCCGCATGATCCCGTGGATAATCCATGGCTGACGTCCTAATTCCGTAACCATCCACCCACTCTCCAGAGCGACGAAACCAAGTGGTCCAGCAAAGACCAGAAGTTGCAGGAACCGTCGATGATCGAGTAGCGGCGGCCGTCTCCAAAGCATCCAGAAACCGTACAGAGTGACAAGCAACAGCAGCGAACCTGTTCCTACCATGACCTGGAATGAGACGTGAACCAACGGAACTGGAGGCCAGTCATTCCTGGGCACGTCATTGAGACCGCGAATCGTCGCGTGAGGGTCGTGGAACGCAAGCAAGCTAAGTCCGTATGGGATCTTAAGCGCATAGGGGGTCTGCTTCGCTTTCACGTCAGGTAGACCACCGATCCGAAGCGGTGCCCCGCTTTCCGTTTGGAACTGTCCTTCCAGGCTCGCTAACTTCGTCGGCTGGTAATGGGCCACCATCCGTGCCACAAGGTCTCCACTGAACATCTGAGCCACAATTGCCACGCCTCCGACGACGAACGCAATCATGATCGCCGCTTCATGAAAACGATTGGGCCCCTTCCTCAGTAACAACCAACTATGAATGGCTGCCGTCGCAAACCCTGCAGCACAATATGCGGCGAGCACCATATGCAGGCATTCTGGAATCGCGGCAGGGTTGTTCATGGCAGCAAAGGGGTGAATGTCGGTGAACTGTCCGTTTACGAGAGCAAACCCACGTGGCGTATTCATCCAGGAGTTCGCGATTGTGACGAAGATAGCGGACGCCAGGCCACTCGTCGAAACAACGACCCCGGAAAGCAGGTGAGCCCGCGCCGAGATTCGGTCCCACCCGTACAGGTAGATTCCCAGGAAGATAGCCTCGGTGAAGAACGCAAACCCTTCGAGAGAGAACGGCATACCAATCACATCTCCGGCAAAGGCCATAAACTTGGGCCATAGGAGACCGAGTTCGAATGAGAGCACCGTCCCAGAAACGGCACCGACGGCGAAAATGATGGCGGTCCCCTTTGCCCAACGCTTAGCGAGCACAAGGTATGCGCCTTCGCCTGTTCTGTACCAAAGAAATTCTGCGCAGGTCATCATGAGAGGTAGCGCGATACCGATGATCGCAAAAATGATATGGAATGCGAGAGACATTCCCATCTGCGACCGTGCTGCAAGCAGGTTATTCATGGTTCCTCGTTTGCGGATAGAGCCCATCGGCGAAGAAACGCTGTGTGAATGCTTCGAGGCCATGGGACGCGTTAGGACTCGGTGCTTGTTCCCGGTGCTTCCGCAAGGCCGCGCCAAACTCATTCAGCAGACCCACCGCGACCGTCATTCCAAGGCGAGCGTCGTCACTCGTCGCTTGTCGTGCCAGCGTTAGCAGCGAGGCTGTCTTCACCTCGTCACTGGTCAAAAGTCGGTGCATGTTGTCGACGTTCATGGCCTTGAGTAGATTCGTCATCATGAACGTGAGGCGTAGCATGCTTGTTACCTCGGCGGAGTCTGCAAGGTCTGCCAGTTTCTCGACGACGGTATCGCCCGCACTGAGAAGACCATTGAGCAGATCGATCACTCCTCTGTCATGCATCCGCTGCAGTAGTTCATAGCTCGACAGGATGGCCTCAACATGCTCCTCGGGTGCTGCTTCCAAGCGCCGGAGCAGATCCATACGCGCATTCGTTGGCGTGAACTCACGAAAATCAACTGGGATTGCCATCTCTCCGTCACTCCTCACTTCTTGGTCTGAATCTGAATCAGGTCCTCGGTCCCAGGCATCCGGTAGTCCTTGCGCTGCCACTTACGCTCAACTTCCACGCCACTCTGAGGGGTCCGCTTACCGGAGTACCGAAAGTTCAACGGACGGAGTGGATTGGTTCCCTTCTCCGGCAGGACTTCCATACGAACGGCAGTCTCTTTGTAGGCGGGTGTATGGGTGTCGGGATCCATGTGTTGTCCGGTCAAGATGTTGACCGGACCCTCCTGGGAGGTGAGCGGAAGGTACACCTGTCTTCCAAAGACACGGTCTGTGACCAGAACCTTGATTTTCAGTGCACCGTGCCGGCTGACGACACGAACCCATTGCCCGGTCGTGATCTTCCTCTCTTCTGCCAGAGCGGGAGAGATCTCGAGGTAGCGCTCCGGGTTCTCGAGGTGAATCCCGGCGACACGATGCGTGAGGTTCCCCTCATGGAAGTGTTCGAGAACACGCCCGTTGTTCAGCACGAGATCGAAGTCAGGAGTCGGCTGCTCAAAGGGTTCGCGATACGAGAGAGGGTAAAGTCGCGCTTTCTTGTCTGGAAAGGCGAATCCATTCAGATAGAGGACAGGCTCGTCCACGCCATCCTCGTGAACCGGCCACTGTAGGGTGTTATAGCCCTCCAACCGGTCATAGCGAACTCCGCAGTAGAGCGGGGTCACCGACGCCATCTCCTCCATGATTTCGGACGGGTGCTCATAGTTCCACTTCGCGCCCATGCGTTGGGCAATCATCTGAGTGATCTTCCAGTCCGCTTTGCTGTCTCCGAGCTCCGGCAGAGCCTGATAGAGCCGCTGAATTCTCCGCTCCGTATTGGTAAAGGTCCCATCCTTCTCCAGTGCAGGCGCTGCAGGGAGAATCACATCCGCATAGCGGCACGTCTCGGAAAAGAAGATGTCCTGAACAATGAAGAAGTCCAACTTCTCGAAGGCTCCAGCAACATGATTCGCGTCGGCATCAGCAGAGATCATGTCTTCGCCTGCAAGGTAAATCGCCCGCAACCTCCCGTCATAGATGGCATCGACCATCTCGTGGTTATCGAGACCGACCTTCTCCGGCAGGCTCACTCCCCACAAGTGCTCAAACTTCGCGCGGGTCTCAGGATCGGTCACATCCTGATAGCCCGGATAATGATTCGGCATCGCCCCAATGTCGCTGGCTCCCTGGACGTTGTTGTGCCCACGCAGGGGATAGGCACCGCACCCAGGCCTTCCATAGTTCCCCGTGATCAGAAGCAGATTCGAGATGGCCGTTGAGGAATCGGAACCCATCGAATGCTGCGTGATCCCCATCGCCCAAAGAATGCACACCGTGTTCGCCCTGCCGACCTCCTCTGCGACCTGGATGAGATTCTCGAGGGGGACCTGGCAGATCTTCGCGGCATACTCCATCGTGAAAGGCTCAAGGCTCTTGCGGTACTCCTCGAGGCCGTTAACCCACTGATCGAGAAAATCTTCTCGAGCGTAGCCGTTCTCGAGCATGTATCGGCTTAGCGCCGAGAGCCAGACCAGATCTGTTCCGGGCTTCGGCTGGAAGAAGATATCTGCCCTTTCGGCCATTTCGTTTTTTCGAATGTCAGCGACGATGAGCTTTTGTCCATGAAGCTTATGGGCACGCTTAATGCGTGTGGCGATGACCGGGTGACTCTCGGCCGTATTGGCCCCCACGATCAATACCAAGTCCGAACTGCCAATGTCGACGATGCCACCCGCGTCCCCGCCGAGCCCGACGGTTCGAAACAGGCCTTCCGTCGCCGGAGATTGGCAGTACCGGGAACAGTTATCAACGTTGTTGGTACCAAGGACGGCACGGGCGAATTTCTGCATAATGTACCCATCCTCATTCGTTGTCTTCGAAGAGATGACCACGCCGATAGCATCTGGCCCACTCTCCTGCTTGATTTGCGTCAGTTTCGCGCTAATCAGCTGCAGTGCTTCATCCCATGTAGCCTCTCGAAACGTCGATCCCTCACGGATCAGGGGGCTCTGCAAGCGGTCTTCGTGATTGACAAAGTCCCAACCGAATTTTCCCTTCACGCAAGTGGATATCTGATTGGCGTGGCCCTGAAGAGGTTCGATCCTGAGAATCTTGCGCTCTTTCGTCCACACGTCGTAGCTGCAGCCAACGCCACAAAAGGTACAGACCGTTTTTGTCTTCTTGATTCGCGCCTCACGCATCTTGGCCTCGGTCTGTGAAACCTGCATGATCATGCCGTATCCCATCTCCGGCTCGACCGTCTTGACGACATTGATCATCTTGTCGAGAGCTTTGTGCGGCATTCCGCTCATGTATCCAGCTTCACCGAGCATCGAACGTTCCATCAGAGCGTTACACGGACATACCGTTACACAATGCCCGCAGGAGACGCAGCTCGATCCACCTATCTGCATCCCGCCATCCCAAAGTACCCGGGGATGTTCCAGTTCCCAACCAATCGAGAGAGTCTCATTCACCTCGACGGTTTGACACGCCTGAACACAGCGCCCGCAAAGGATGCACTGGTTGGGATCGTAACGATAGAAGGGATTGCTGAAGTCGGCCTCATAGGGCTTTGGTTTATAAGGGCGTTTTTGGTGTTTGACCTGCAGTTCCAAGGCGGTGTTGTGTACCGTGCAAATCTCGTTATTGTTGTCGCAGACCGTACAGTACAGCATGTGATTTCCAAGGATCACATCGAAGGCTTCCGAACGCGCACTTTGTGCCCTTTCTGAGTTAGTCACAACCTGCAGGCCAGGTACGACTTGGCTGTCACAGGCTCTTCGCAATTGCCCATTGACTTCGACGAGGCACGTGTCGCAAGTGCGAATCGGGCCCATCAACTCAGAGTGGTAGCAGACATGGGGAATCTCTGTGTGCCGGAGAATCGTCGTCAGCAAAAGCTCGCCAGTTGGCGCCGAGATAAGGGCACCGTCGAGAGCAATTTGAGAAGGCTGCTCGGTTGCATGTCTGACTGCATCATTCATGTGCTCGGAAGATCCCTTCGTTCAGCTTCTACTCCTTGTCCTTTGCAATCCGTGTGCCAACTGCGACACAGAGCCATCGCCCTTCCCACGCTGTTCTCAGAACTCGCTTCGTTCCTCGAGTAGCCCATAGTCCTTCTCAATGACGAATTCGAGGGTGCCTCTCGTTCCAAGGTTGACGGAGCTGTACGCGCTGCTCCGATCGGATCCCATCCACTCTTCAATGTGGCGAACTGGAAAGACGATGCTCAGTTCCGGGGAACGGTATCGCACCGTCACCCCCTCAGCCGCGGCATCGAGTTCGAGTGCATAGACGAACTTCGAATCCTGATCCGCGGAAAAATAAACTGTCTCCTCAACTCTGCCGGTGTCATGGAGCCGCATTAATTCCGATCGAGTGACACGGAACGTGAGGGAGTTCTCTTTAACACGAAGCTTCATAGCGTTCCCTGGAGCATCTTCGATGACAACTGCCGTTGAAACAGACAGTGCACGTTCGCTGCCAAGTACGACAGGGACGGATTTTGTCGAATAACGGGCCTCGGCGAAATGGTTGGGGCCTCGAAGCAGGCCTTCCCGCGCGAGCCACTTGACGACATTTCGACAGCGCGTGACGTTGGGGCGACCTATGATCGGGGCGCAAAGCAACTCAATCCGCACCATCGCTGTGCTTGCGAGACAAAAGCCTCAAGACCTGCTATCGGGCCCCGGTGTATGGCTCGGAATTTGTCGAGCGTTCATGTTGAGTTTGGTGATGGCGATTCTTAGTTGGACTCTTGCCTATCTATTGCGCAGTACCTCAGCCGCAGCTCACAACCACCATGCCAGCAACCCGCTAATACAAACGTATAATTGTTGGCTCTTTCTCGAATATCTACGATGGTGTTGTCCTGAGTGGACGCCACAATTCTTGTTTGCTTGCTTGTGGCGGCTGGTCCCTCTGACCGGTGGATCTGAGCAACCCAGTCGAGTAGACCGAACGACCATGTTCCTACAAGCAAATCGTGAAATCCGATAACCGGAACATACCCTTGCGAAGGAGAATAGCAATGTCAGATCTCACAGTACATACGCACACGTTGGCCCCCTTGTTGGATCTTCGCCGCGACTTCGACCATGTCCTGGACCGTTTTTTCCGGCATCCACAGCTTTCCTCCAGTTCGATCGACAACCTGTTCACCGTCGTCCCGCCCATTGAGAGCTGGGTTGACACCGAGGACAAGGAGTTCCACCTCACAATGCCTCTCCCCGGACTGAAGGCGGCGGACGTGAACGTACATATTCAGGGGAAGCGCCTGGTACTGACCGGTGAACGTGAGGAGCGGCGCGAGGAGCCGGGGAAGGCGTTTCTCGAACGTGAGTATTCGAAGCAAAGCTTCGTACGCACCATCGATCTACCCGATGGGGTTGAGGAAGACAAGGTGACTGCTTCCCTTGCAAACGGCATTTTGGAGATCATCGCCCCGATCGCCGAGGGAGCCCTCCCGCGAAAGATCGAGGTCAAGGAAGATCCAAAGTTGGATGAGATGGTCGCGAAGTTTCGCGAGAAGTAGCATAAGTCGAGCAAACAGGCACAATCGGTAGCCCTCCCCTTTCGCGACGCTGCGCACACTGTGAGCGGCGTCGTGCTTTTTGAGGGCTGCGGATTCCCTGCGCTGCGGAACCTCAATTCTCACGTTGCCAAACGAGAGTCGAACGCTGTCGAAACTTCGACAGGCACCCCGCTGATTTCGACATCCCCAGTGGCATATGCAGAATGAGCGCGACGTTCGCGACTCTCCGGCGGCACATTCACGGAGGGCTGGTTTGATCCAGAGTGCCTTTGCTACGATTCGCGTCGACCGCGGAAGAAGACAGCTTCATCGCGTGTCACAGCATGGCGCGCTGTGAAGCGGGCAGAGTGGAACGAGGATTGCATTAGAGAAAGCGAAGGTCGCTTGCGTCTCTTCCGGGACACGATGGCTACGGCCTAATACTGAACGATCGGATGGAATACAACGATGAAGCTCAAACTGTTTGTAATTGCCTGTGCAGTTCTCTTTACCTTTCCGCTGTTCGCCGCAGACGATCTCGTAGGCGTTGTGTCTGGCACAGTGAAGAAAGTCGATGCCGGCACAAAAACCTTCGTGGTCGAAACGGATAAGGGTGCGAAACACACGTTTCACTACACGGAGAAGCTAACCGTACATGGCGCGAAGGACGTGGAGAAGTCAGCCGACGAAACAGGCAAAGGGCTGGAAGAAGGCAGCCGCGTTGCGGTGCACTATACGGCTAAAGGCGCCAAGGACACGGCCGAAGAAGTCGATCGCCTCGGTAAGGACGGCCTGAAGGCAACGAAAGGCACGGTCGTCGGGCTCGAACGGGGTTCCAAATATCTGGCTGTCAAGACAGCCGATGGGACTAAAGAAACCTTCGAGCTCACAGATCGCGCAGCCGTCGATAGTGGGAAAGGAATCGCGAAGGGTTCAGAGAAAGCCGGTAAGGTGACCGTGTACTACACCGAGGATGCCGGGAAAAAAATCGCTCACTTCTTTGAAGAGTAGCGCGATTGCCGCTTCTCAGCCGCGGTGTTCGAAAGTACCGTGAGCGCAGACCTGGTAGTTGCCGAGATGCAGAAGGCTGCGTCTCGATCCTGAGTAGGAACGGCGGGAGCCCTTTGTGAACGACGCCAACAAAGGGGCTCCTGCTACATTCAGGATATTGCCCCTCTACACGTGATACGGGCCTTCTTGACCGAGACTCCGTTAGTCAACTTACCGAGATCAGAGCGAACTGTGCGCCCTTCTGCTCACAGAAGGGCTAGGACGGCATTCCCTGCGAGACGCTTTGGTGATTCCGAGCTTCTCCATGCGGGAAAGCAGAGTAGTTCTGGGTAAGCCTAACTGTGCTGCAGCACCATGCTTCCCTCCTACCACCCAATTGGTTTGGGCAAGTATTGAGAGAATATGCGAGCGCTCGGCATCCGACAGGCTCATACGATCCGTGACTGCCCCTCTGCTGACGTTGAAGCGGGATCTCATGAATTCCAGTTCTGAGGCTCGAGGCGTAAGCCTCAGCCCGTTGGTCACGATGACGGACCGTTCGATGAAGTTTTGTAACTCGCGGACGTTCCCGGGCCAGTCGTACTGGACAAGCACCTCCATGACTGGATCTGAGATCACAACGTAGCCCTTTCCCATCTCGTCTGCAAATCTCCGCGTGAAGTATTCGGCCAGAACGGCGATGTCCTCGCGTCGCTCACGCAGAGGCGCTAGAGTTAGGGGATAGACATTCAAGCGATAATAGAGATCCGCTCGAAACCGCTTTTCTTCGACCATCGTATAGAGGTCGAGGTTCGTCGCTGCGATAATGCGAACATCCACGCTTATAGTCTTTGTGCTTCCCAAGCGTTCGAACTGCTGATCCTGCAAAACGCGAAGTAGCTTCGGCTGTAGCTCGAGGGGGAGGTCTCCGATCTCGTCCAAGAAGAGCGTCCCTCGATGAGCGGCCATGAACTTACCAATTGTTTGATCAAAAGCCCCCGTGAACGCGCCGCGCTCATGGCCAAAGAGCTCGCTCTCCAGTAATGATGCGGGGATCGCGGCACAGTTGATCACGATATACGGGCCATCCTGACGCTTGCTCCTTAGGTGGATCTCTCGGGCAACTACTTCCTTGCCCGTGCCGGTTTCTCCCTGGATGAGTACTGTGCTATCAAGGGGAGCGGCGATGCAAATCTCACTCACGATAGCGTGAAAACATTGGCTGCAGCCGATCAGAGCATTCGAATCCATCTGCCCGCTCTCTTCATTGCTTTGACAAGTGTCTCTGCGTGTCGAAGGGACGGCGCTTATTCGACACTACGGACTTGATAGTACGGAGTATCGAATCGTGTGACTATCATCGCTTTGTATATATCGATCGCTGCACTTAGATCCGACAACCAAACTCCTGGAATAGTCCAACTCCGAGAGAAATAGAGTTTGCATGTTGACCCCTCGACATCTTTGTCGAAATTCCGCCAATTGAGAGAACGATGAGCGAATCGGAAGACAGCAGCATGTTGATCGGATCACTCGTTTTATCAAGGAATAACGGGGTTGATAAGGGTTAGGGCCATCAAGCCGCGTTCTGGCATTCCAGGTGCAATGGGCAATATTAAGACGACCTTAAGGTTCGTCCTGATCGACCCGGTTACCGACCGACCGATCCATCCCGAGAATCAGAGGTTTGTGATGATGAGCGATCAATCGAACGATCATACACGTGAAAGATCCATCTTGGAGCACCCTTCGCGCAGGAACTTCCTCGGCATGAGTTCAGTCGCCCTTGCGACGGCTGCACTCTCGGGGTTGTCAGCAAATGCCCAACAGCGCATTAGCACCGAGAAGGCCGAGAGGGATCACTCCTCCAGCGACCCCGGGCAGGAGAACAGAGGCCTGCTTGCACTCAATCCGAACTCAAACACTCCCCCTCCCACCGACCATGGCGATGTCGTGCCTCTATGGTATTCCTTTGATCTCGTCAAGAAGCGTGTTGAAGAGGGTGGATGGACCCACGAGGTGACTGAGCGGGTTCTGCCATCCTCGAAAGATGTGGCTGGCGTGAACATGCGCCTGACGGCAGGCAGCTTTCGGGAGATGCACTGGCATACTGCCGATGAATGGGCCTATGTGCTCTACGGCCACGCGCGTGTCACCGTGATGCATCCAGACACCGGCAAGATGTTCATCAACGATGTCAGTGAGGGAGATCTCTGGATATTCCCTGCAGGGTTTCCACATTCCATTCAGGGCTTGGGGCCGGACGGCACTGAATTTCTTCTCGTCTTCCCGCAGGGCAGCTTTTCAGAAGACGGCACGATGCTCCTTTCAGCTTGGATGGCACATACTCCGCCAGAGGTCATCGCGAAGAATACAGGGTTACCTATGAGCGCTATCAATGCGTTCCCCCGCGACCCGCTGTACATCTTCCCTGGCGAAGTCCCACCATCTTTGGACGCGGACAAAGCGGACATCGGACTCGAAAATGTCTCTGATAGTCAATTCACATATGGTCTCAAGTCGGCCCAGCCGAACAAGAGTAGCAAGGGCGGCACGGTTAGGATTGTGGACCCCAGTGTTTTCCCGCTTTCCACTCACATTGTAGGTGCACTCGTGACATTGAAGCCTGGAGGCATGCGTGAGCTGCATTGGCATCCTCTTGCTTCGGAATGGCAATTCTGGATCGCTGGCAAGGGGCGGATGACTGTTTTCTTTCCAGTTGATAATGCACGCACGATGGATTTCAATGCCAATGACGTCGGCTACGTTCCTTCGAACGCGCCACACTACATTGAGAACACGGGAGACACGGATTGCGTCTTTCTGGAGCTCTTTGCCGCTGACAAGTTCATGGATGTATCCCTCAATCAGTGGCTCCGTCGCGTACCCAGCGAAATGCTCAAGGCTCATCTCGGGATCGACAAAGAACTGGCAGCGAAGATCCCGCAGGAAAAGCTCGAAGTTATCTAAAGACAAATTGTCGTCGGTGGGCAGAGGACAAACAACCCCTTCTCTGCCTACCGCATTTTCGTCAGGTTTGACTCCATGCCGGTAGGCGTCGCATATGAGGAGATGGAAATGGGTGAGTTCTTTACTCCAAGTCATTTACTTCTGATAGGTGTGGTTGCTTTCGTTGTATTTGGTGCGAGAAAGCTACCTGAATCAGGCCGAGGGCTCGGGGATGGAATCCGCGGATTTTCTGATGGCCTGAAAGGCCTGAAAACGGATTTTCGCGACCAAACCGCGAGCAGGACAAAGCCAAAATCCGGAAACTAGGGCTTCCCTCTGCTCAAAGCGTCGCGTTCAGAACAATGCGTGCAGTTAGTTCATTCACATTAAATTCGCTCTGGCGACCAACCTCCACGGGATTTCACCTCATACAAAGAGATAATAGGCGCGCTGTATGACCTCACTTACGATTCGTACTGTGGAGCGTCATCACATGCCAGAATCCAAAGATCAGTCCCCCGTGCAACTAGTAGGCGAGGAGTTTAGGAGGCTCAGTGCTACCGCCGCATGGGCGTTGTTCCATGGCTTCAGAGAAGTTCGCTCGGTCAGCGTAAGCGCGAGTTCTGGATGCCCTGCAGTTTTGGCTCCTCTAAGGTTGTTAAAGATGAGATTCGATCTCTCACTTTTCGGCCTCGTTTCTCGCGATCTTCGTCCTCCCCTTCGCTCATTCAATGACAGGTCACAGTGCCTCGCTTACGCACAGCGCTTGCTGCCTGGTGCGTTTTCAACACCGCCCGGCCGCTCCCTTGCGAGTTAAGTTCAACAGTATAGGAATTGAACCCAGTGGCCCGGAATAGGAGGATAGTCATGGCTTTGCAGAATCTCATCGGATCAAGTAAAGCATTTACGACACTTGTTGAGGAGATCGGGATTGTTGCTCCGCTTGACTGCGGCGTACTCCTGCAGGGCGAGACTGGGACAGGAAAAGAGGTCGTTGCCCGCGCGATTCACGACAATGGCCCAAGAAGCAACAGGCCCTTCGTGGCAATTAACTGTGCGGCAATTCCCTCAGCATTGCTCGAGAGCGAGCTGTTCGGCCATGAAAAGGGTGCGTTCACGGGAGCCGTTGCACAGACACTTGGACGCTTTCACGCGGCAAATGGAGGGACACTCTTTCTGGACGAGATCGGCGACCTTCCCATCGAACTTCAACCAAAACTGTTGCGGGTCCTTCAAGAGCAACAAGTCCAGCGGGTCGGAAGTAACCGAAACATCGCTGTAGACGTTCGGATCATTGCCGCAACGAACCTGGATTTACTGAAGATGGTTGGTGAAAAACGGTTCCGTGCAGACCTGTACTACAGGTTGAATGTGTTTCCCATCCAGTTGCCTCCTCTACGAGAGCGCAAAGAAGACATTCCGTTGCTGGTCCGCCATTTTGTCGAGCACTACGGGAAACGCTTCGGTAAACAGATCACCTTCATTCCAGACAATCTTCTCAAAATCCTATCGCGACACCACTGGCCAGGAAATATTCGCGAGTTGCAGAACTTTGTAGAGAGAGCCGTGATCACATCGCGCGGCGATACACTAACTCCTCGAACTATCGAAATCGAGGGACTGGAGGCCGATGCGGGAGAGGAAACTCCGTCGACATTGGCGGCTGCGGAGCGCGCGCACATCGAACGGGTCCTGATCGCCACGAACTGGGTGATCAGCGGCCGAGATGGTGCTGCTGCCAGACTCGGGTTGCCGAGGACCACATTGATCTCGCGCATGCAGAAACTCAACATCAAGAAACCAATAAGGCGCGCCGCCGGGCACGGCATTCTTGATGGCGCCCTCACGGAGAGTGACCTGGAAGGCTCCTTATTGGCCAGCTAAGGCGTATTCGCACATCGCGAACTATGCCGCAACATCGAGTATTTAGGACGAACTCACGTGAAACTTTCTAAGACAAATCGTATCTGGACCGTACTTGCTCTCGCATGCACGGGCTTTCGCAGTGAGGTATCGGGGGCACAAACGACCCGAGAAGCTGTAGGAACTGCGATACCCAGTGTCGTCGAAGTCCGTTCGCCGATCATGCTAGAGGCAGTGACAGATCAAATCACAGGCAAGAGCGCCTTTTCATTCAATGGCGAAGAGGTTCCTCCGATCATCCGAACTTCACCGGGAGAGACAGTCATTATCGATTATGCCAATCACATGTCTCCCGACTCCAGGGAACAATGTGTCGATGGAACCTGCCGTAACATGACAAACCTTCATTTCCATGGGCTGCATGTATCGCCGGCAGCCCCGCAGGATGATGTGATCACCATGATGGCGATGCCGGGAGAGTCCCTTCACTATGTCGTGGATATACCCAAGGATCAGCCCCCGGGCCTTTACTGGTATCACACGCACCCACATGGCGAGAGCTATCAACAGTCGCTCGATGGCATGTCTGGTGCGATCATTATCGACGGCATCGACCGCTATGTACCCGAGATCCGCCAAATGACCGAGAGAGTACTCGTACTGCGAGATTTTGATCTGACCGCCGATCCGTCCGCAAGGGCCAAAATGTCGAACGCTGTGACGCTCTCGACTGCGCCTTGCGGCGATGTGACGGAAAAACCGGAGCGTATCTTCACGGTCAACGGAGTCATCCGCCCGAAGATACCGATCGCGCCGGGGGAGCAACAATTCTGGCGCATCGTCAACGCCTCTCCCGATCTTTATGCAGACCTCGAAGTCGATGGCTCGATGATGACTGTCGTGGCGATGGATGGCATGCCGCTTGGGTTTCACGACCCGCTCCATCCTCGTAGAGAAATGAAGCACGTTCTGTTACCGCCTGCCGGGCGCCTCGAAGCGGTAGTCCGCGGTCCAAAAGGCCAGAACGCAACACTCCTCACCCGTTGCGTCGACACCGGACGCGATGGTGACCCAAATCCAAGGATGGTTGTCGCAGACTTGGACGACCGGACGGATGAGCCCCGGAAGCCTGAGCCCGTTTCGACCACTTCATCGTTTCCTTCCCATCCGACGGAGTTCGCGCTCTCCAAAACTCTACTCGAAAAGACAGAAACGTCGGCCCCGCAGTTCGCCGTCGAGTTCACCGAAGACGACCACGGCTTTTATATCAATGGCAAGAAGTATGGACCGGATGCCCCTCCCATGGCGGTCGTCCGAACAGGCCATCTTGTGCATTGGAAAGTTACGAACGAGACAGATGAGATTCACCCGTTCCACATCCATCAAGTGCACTTCCTCCTGTATGCGATTAACGGCAAAAGGGTCGAACACCCGATATGGCTGGATACCGCGAATGTTCCCACCCGTGGGCAACTCGACTTGGTAATGGACTTTCGCGATCCCATTATCCGTGGCCTCTCACTCTTCCACTGTCACCTTCTCAAGCACGAAGACAAAGGCATGATGGCCAAGATCCTTTTCCAATAAACCTTGGCATCATGCGGTCTGCGCCACTCAATGCGGGTACTGCGCAGGAACGAGGCTGAGGAGCACCCTCTTTCTATCGTCGGAACTGGTGCGAGTTCCGCAGTCTACGTTGGAGGAATCGTTTGGGTGGCAGGAGTAGCTCACCGACTGTTCTGGTCCCGCAACGAGAAACTCCACCGACGCAACATCGGAAGGGATGCGCGCTCCGAACCAGTGCGGATCATCACGTTGCCTCCATGTTATGAGTGCCAATACGGACCCGCTTGGAAGGCGATACTCACTGATTCGCTTAGTTCCCTGTAGCTGGGCTCGAAGCGCTCCTTGCGCAACGTCATTGGAGAACAGCGCGCTCATCGTCTGATTCCGCGGGTTCACAAACATTGTCACTGGAGTCCAGGCGAGTGGCTGATATGGAACGGATCGAGGCAGGGCTGCTGCTGCATTATTGATTGTCTCCGCTTGCACCACACGAGCCTGGGAAATCGGCAGAGTGTACACGTTATCGTTGCCTTTCACTGGCTCATGACAGCCGGTACACTCCCTGAGATAAGCCACGCTCTCCCCGTAGGGCTTCAAGGTTGGTCCGCGCCACCGGCCCCAACCCCATCCAGAGGTCGCCCCATAACGTTGCGCGTCCTTCGCCATCAACTCAATCTGGACGAATTGTCCTGGCACGATCAGTCCTTCGGCATTCCTCTCCTTCTGAAACGCGATTTTCGCGATTTGCGCGCCGTCAGGCCAAGGCAATACCTTGCCGGCCTGGATTGCCTGCATCGCTAGATCATTGCCCACAACTAGCCGGAGTGTGTTGTTGTCTCCTCGGTCCGTGATGCTAATCAGCTTCCAATCTCCAATACCCGTCGACATTCCAAGGCCGTTGTATTCCAGAGGAGCCTTTGAAAGACTTATAAACTCCTGTGTTGGAGACACGGGATCCGGGCCGCCTTTCGTTCCGGACGCAGCGGTTGCTGATCTTCCGCCGTCTTCCGTCGACCACGGAGACAGATAAGCTTTCAGGACCGCCAAATCATCAGGGGAAACCTTGGCATCGGGATGGAGGGCCAGAAAGCGGGGCAGCGGCATCGCCCCAAGCTGAATCATCGTTACAGCTTCGTAGAGTGCTGCCTTCTGCTGTGCGGCTGGCTGGGACCCAATCGTCGAGAAATTCAGTCGTTCCCTCGCTTCGAGCACATCCTGACGAACTAACCAATAGCCAGGCTGAATCTCATCAAACCAGGCGAGACGGCGCTCATTCGAGTGACAGCTATAGCACTTCTCGGAAAGGATCGCTTTGACTGCGGTGGGGGCCTGAATTTCGGCAGTGGCCGGTCCTTGTGGGATCCTCGGACGAACGAACTGCAAGACCGCCAAAACTGCGAGAGCCGCAAGACACAGCCTGACCGCATATTTCATGGAGCCTCCTTTGGGCAAAGCACGGGAACTTTGACTGACCTTGGGCTGCACTTATTTCGCCAAACTCGACAACACGAGACGCAGGCCTCCCACGACGGACAAACATCCACTTCAGACGCCCTCGAGCCGTCACATGGTTTCGAGATACGTCGCCGGAAGTTACACAGTTTCAAGGGCTGAACCTGAATAAGTAACCCTGTCTTCTTCTTCGCCCAACTTCGCGACGGCCCAAGAAGCACCCGAACACAGGGCATGCAGCGACAGAATTACGCTCGCGTACTCCTGGCTTGAACTGCGTCGACTCCTCGTCGAACATGTCCGAATACCGACACTTCGAGATGCAAGGTAGGAGGGGATTTCTCCTCTTCGACTTGGAACGTCGTATGTGTCTATCACGATCACGGCGTGATCCTTATGTTTTCTTGTCTGCCTGCACAGAAACCTTGTCGCTAGGCTCAGTTTTGTCTGGAGATCGACATGCAGTAGTTATCAGAGCGACGCAAAGGAGGAAACCGTTTCTTGGAGAACTTGATATGTTCGAACGTCTCGCAGCGCCAGCGCAGGCCAGTGCGGCCAAGTTGCCTGACTGCTCCTATGCGTCTGTCGATTGTCTCGAGTTTGCTTGCGATTGCCTTTTCTCTCGTGGGAGCCCCAATGCTCCACGCGCAGTATCCCGAATACCCTCGTCAGATCGGAGAGTATCAATCGCTCGCATCGAAGGCTCTACCCAAATGGGTGAAATTCGACGTGGAGCTGCGCTCGAGAGTGGAATACCAATCGGCGATGAATCTCATTCCGAACGAGCATGACGCATACGACCTCACTCGCGTACGCGGCGGAGCGCAGATCCGGGCGACACATTGGGCGTCCCTCTATGTACAGTTTCAGGATGCACACGCTCTCGCCTTGCCCGCACCGAATCGCGCGGCCAATATGTGGGATACTTTTGACCTTCGGCAGGGATACCTAGATCTTCATCATCGAAACGTCACCTTTGTTGCAGGACGCCAGGAGTTGCGGTATGGCGACGAACGCGTCATTGGCGTTAGCGATTGGACGAATATCGGCAGAACTTGGGACGGCTTTCTACTTCGCATCGGAAATCAAAGGAGCAAGAACAAATTAGACCTATTCACAACTTCCGTCGTGTCAGTTTATCCTCGGAGCCTCGACACGCATGGTGCGGGTTTGACGTTTCATGGCGCCGTCGGAACCATCACGACACCTCTTCCAAAGACCACAGTCCAGCCGTTTCTCTTTGTCCGCACAGCTCCTCGGGTTAAGAGCCAGCAAGGAATCTACGGCGAAGAGCACCGATTCACGCCTGGAATCATATTCATGCGGGAACAGAAAAGTGGTCTCGACTATGAGATCACCGCTACCCTCCAACGAGGGATCTATTCCAACGATGCCATTCGAGCGGGCTCAGCCATCGTGAAGGTGGGTTACACCTCGGATTCACTCCCACTGAACCCGCACATTGGGTTCGAATACGACTATGCCACGGGCAACCCTCGTCACAACCCGAATCGCATGAGTACCAACGACCAGCTCTACCCAAGCAATCACAATGCTTTTGGACTAGTAGACCTGTTCGGTTTTCAAAACCTGGAGCAACTGCGCGGCTCGCTCGATCTCACTCCCGCAAAAGACCTCTCCGTATTTCTGCAAACCGGGTCGCTCCGGGTCGCGACCGCAGGAGACGGAATTTATAACGCGGCAGGGACATTGCTCGTGAACGGGCCGCTCCCAGGACGGGGCATCGGCACGGAGCTCGACGCTTCTCTTAAGTACCTATATACGAAGTCCTTCATTGTGGATGCCGGTATTGGCCATTTCTTTCCTGGGCAGGCGATAAAACAGAACGGTTCGACAACACCATTCACCATCGCATACTTCGGGCTGACGTACAGGTTTAGGATCGAGTGAGGAAACGCCTGAGCCCATCGCGTCCTCTCAGGCGGGCTGGAAGTGGAAGGTCCGCAGCATCCTGGAAAGCACTCTAAAGCTGCGAAATCGAGTGCTCTCGCTTCATCGCAATGGTCGACAGTCTTGCCAAGACGGGCGAAGCTTGCTACCCCCAGAATCCTCAGCCTGTCTTTGGATCACTGGAACCGCAGCAGTGGGCCATTTTCATGTACAAATACGTGGACCACCACCTACGACAGTTCAGCGTCTCAGCGCCCAGAATAGGCGAACAACGATCAGAGCCCAATCAAATTCCCCGCATTTCGCTTCGAAGAAGAGATGAATGCGTCAGATCTCAATGAAGAGTTTTCGACGGCGAGTTGGCATGACCAATCGCGCGATTCCACTCATGACCAGACTTACGCCGACCAATGTTCCGATGGCCCAGACTGAACTAGCAGGCCAGTGCATAAATATCAAACACGCAACGATCAGCGAAACAATGGCGTCCAGGAGGAGCCAGATGGAGCCGGGTTGACGTCGCCACTGAGCAAACAGCACGATCTCGAAAATGCCCTCTGCAGCGATGTACCACACAAGGACGAGTGTCATTGCGAGAATGCTGGTGAGCGGATGCCCTAATAAAACGATCCCCGCCGTCACATACGCGAACCCGATAAGGATCTGCCAGACGATGGCACCGGCACCTCGCTCTGTCCATGCGAACGCGAGGTGGAATATACCCGCAACGAGAATCAGCCAGCTCAGAACGACACTTGCAGCAATTCCAGCAAGCAATGGAACCGCGATCGCGAATACTCCAGCAACAATCAACAGAATGCCGATCAGAATCGACCATACCGTTGCGGCGCGACCCACGTGTGAGTTATTCATAATGAGCTCTCCCCATTTTCGATTTCGCTCCAACGGCGGCGGCGCTCAACACTCCGCCGGAACCTCCGAGTGAAGCAGCTTCGCCGTCATCGTCCGCGGTGGTGGACAACAGGAACGGGCCCTCAATCCGAATAGCTCCCGCTCTCTCCTACCTTTCATCTTATGAATCGCGGACTGAAGTTGCCTATCATACGTTTGTTTAGGATCTTCCGAAGAATGAATCGCTTCGAGGCTTCCACAGCGAGAGCTCGCTCTGACTTTCTTGCGCGAATGGATATACTGCAATTCACAGGATCTAGCCTACGCTGAGGGCCGTCCTCCATCGTCCCCTACAAAACGACGGAACCGCTAGAGGCCTAGTAAGCTTACGATGGTCGAGCACCTCCATGTCGATAACCTTGAGTACTGGCATGAAGTAGTGTGCGCGCACATCCTAGAAGCGCAGTGCGCCTCACTCAGCCCCTCGTTCAATTTGGATATCGCGGTCTGCCGACCAAGCGAGATTCAGTTCTCCCGCGTGCGGAGTAGTCCCCATCGATTTTCGAGAACTGAAAAGCACGTACGCCACTCGGCAAAAGACTCTGTGGTCCTCTATCTGCAGGTGGAAGGAACAGGTGTTCAGATTCAAGACGGGCGTGAGTTGATTGTTCGCCCGGGGGATTTGGTGTGCGCAGATGCGACCAGACCGATGGACCTCCACTGCACCGGGCGGTTCGAGGAGGTACTACTCCATATCCCTCGACCACTGTTCGTATCTGCGCTCGGGCCAACTGAAAGGTTCACAAGTTTAGAGTTGAGCCGTCGGACACCAGTGGGATCCGTCCTTGCCCCATTTCTGAAGAATATCGACGCGATTCTCGATGATGTTTCGGATTTCGCGGCACTTCAGCTGTCACAGATCGCTGTGTCATTAGCGATGACAGCACTAGCCGACCAGTCCTTTCTCACCCTCGAAAATCCGAGTTGGTCACGCAACGCGCTCCTACTTCGCGCGAAAGTCTTCATTCGGCAGCATTGTCAGAACCCTGACCTCACGCCTGCAACAATTGCCGCTGCGCTCAAAATCAGTGTGAGGTACTTGCAGAGCGTCTTTCAGGACACGGGAACAACGCCTAGTGACCATATCTGGGAGTGCCGCCTTGAAAGCAGCAGGCGTGACCTTGAAAATCCTTCGTTCTCCATGATGTCAATTGGAGATATCGCGCTGAAGAACGGTTTTGCCAATCTGCCTCACTTTTGTAATCGCTTCAAGGAAAAATTCGGCGTAAGCGCACGCGGCTTCCGGAGCAGCGTGAAGCAACTTTCCTCAGGGGCACTCCTCGAAGACAAACAATCCACACGAAAAAATCTCTGAGCACCACACGACGAGAAACTTTGTCTCCACCCGCCGGCAGCTACGAAGAGCCAGCAGACACACCGTTTGCCCCTCCCGCTGTTTCTCCACTCGCCACTCTCATTCCTGCAGATCGTAGGCTGAGTTTATCCGAATCGACGGATAGGTCCGATTTAGGGCTCTATCCGGTTTTTCGACAGAAGTAGATATACTGCAAGTCTCGGCATCGTACCCGCGTGAGGGATCGTTCACCGCCCTTCACCTCCAACGATGAAAACCGTAGACATCCGGCAAGCGTGCAATGGTCGAACATCTCCATGTCGATAATCTTGAATTCTGGCTTGAAGTGGTGTGCGCGCACTTCCTGGAGGGACAGTATGCCGTCGTCGGACCATCGTTCGGCTTGGATATCGCAGTTTGCCGGCCAAGCGAAATTCAGTTTGCCCGCGTCCGGAGTAGTCCTCAACGATTTTCGAGAACTGAGAAGCACGTCCGCCACTCGGCGAACGATTCTGTCGTTCTATACCTGCAGGCGGAAGGAACGGGAGTACAGATCCAGGACGGGCGCGAGCTGATTATTCGTCCCGGGGATTTAGTATGCGCGGACGCAACTCGGCCAACGGATCTCCATTGCACTGGGCATTTCGAACAAATACTGCTCCAGATTCCGCGCCCCTTGTTTGTATCCGCCCTTGGCCCAACAGAGAGGTTCACAAGTTTGGAGTTGAGTCGGAGGACTCCCGTCGGTTCCGTTCTCGCCCAATTTCTGAAGAATATCGATTCGGTTCTCGATGATGTTTCGGATTTCGCGGCGCTTCAGCTTTCACAGATTGCTGTTTCATTGGCTTTTACGGCGCTGGCTGACCAGTCGTTCCTCACCCTCGAAAACCCTAATTGGTCACGCAACACTTTATTACTTCGCGCAAAGGTCTTCATTCGGCAGCACTGCCAGAATCCCGACCTTAATCCCGCAACAATAGCGGGTGCATTGAAGATCAGCGTGAGGTACTTGCAAAGCATCTTTCAGGACATTGGGACAACGCCGAGTGACCATATCTGGGAGTGCCGCCTTGAGAACAGCAGGCGTGACTTGGAGAATCCATCCTTCTACATGATGTCGATCGGAGACATCGCGCTGAAGAACGGTTTTGCCAATTTGCCGCACTTCTGTAATCGCTTCAAGGAAAGGTTTGGCATGAGTGCACGCGGTTTCCGGAACAGCGTGAGGCAGCTTTCCTCAGCGGTACTCACGGAAGATAAACAACGCGCTCGGAAGAGTCTTTGAACTCCGTCCTCAGGATGGGAGAGTTTTTCTCTCGCATTTGTCTCCATGCCTGTCGGTCCTGAGATATTTGTTACGACCCTTCCCTCTGATTCCCAACGAGCGTTCCCGCACCCCAGACCTCAGCGCTCAAGCTGCCTATGCCGCTGCCCTGCGGGGGGCCCGAGATCCGTCTCATTTAATAACACACTCATGCTCATCCAAATCTTGACTACTCAGCCACCCGACCGTAAACTTTTAAGCGAACACTCTAGTTCACCCAAATAGAGACGGGTAGTGTGAGGCGATGCAGCAGAACGGTCTCAACCGTCTCCACGTAACTTGCGGCAGACAGAGCCGCGTAACGATACTTCTCGACTTGGCCGGGGTCTTGCTCGGAATTCGAGAAGGCCTGGAGCAGATGGATTGCGTCGGACCTGTGTTTTTGCAGTTGCAGTCGGGATATTGATGGGAGCCTCTTCACCGGTCGCCCATGCCAGCGAGAATGGCGCAACCGCGTATCCATTGGGAGTCAACACCATCATGGCGGGCGGCATGCCCGCACCGCGAAAGACTTGGATTCAAAACTATACGGCCTACTATCATTCTGAGTCGCTCGCCGATTCCAGAGGAAGAAACTCCATTCCGGGATTCAGGGCAGACGTCGTCGTCAATGCTACTCGAGTCTTTCATAACTGGGGTGCTGAAGCTGGACCGTTTCGGCTTCTCTCTGGGATTGTGGTTCCCGTTTCACAGAACAAGGTGGGAGTCGCACCAGATGCGGACTCGCACCTTGGAATTGGGGATGTAGAACTGCAGCCTTTGTATCTCGGTTACTCAAGCAAGAGGGACAAGTTCTTTTGCTTCACCGGGGTGGACCTTTATGTTCCAAGCAATACGAAAGTGTCGAACAATTTCTATGCGATAAACCCCTCGACGTATCTGACCTGGATGCCTATGCCGAAGTTAGAGCTGTCGTCTGCGCTCAGTGTCGAATTTCACATCAATGACGCACATACGAACTACAAATCAGGGACGCTGATTGCGAATGATTGGGGGGCGAACTACAGGCCGTTCAAGCGTCTCAATACCCTCGGAGTCGGCATCGGCGGTTATTCGGTTATTCAGCTGACAGACGATAAAGTCAGCGGCAGAACCTTCCAAGACGGACATCGCCAGAGAGGATTTGCGGTCGGACCTCAGCTTTTGTACTGCGGAAACTTTGGCGCTGTCGGATTCAAATGGGAACGAGAGTTTGAAATGCGAAACCGCCCCCAAGGAAACAAGCTCTGGTTCCAGTTGATGATTCCGCTCAAATTATGAGCGGTAATCCATTATGCGGCGCAAGCCATGTCCTCTTTGTCAGAACTGAGTCTTCCCTGCTGCCGCCGTCAGGAATTCATCCGCCAACTCCGTTCGAAAATAGGATTCGCTTGCCGCAACATCGGGATTGTAGACGAGCCATCCCACTCTTCCGGTCTCGGGAGCCCACAACGAGGTCGGATAGTGCACGAGACCGCGTTGCCGGCGCACCTCGTGCTTGGCGAGGGGCATCCTGAGTACTTCTAGTTTCTTATGAATGCCAGCCAATCCAGACCATAGGCTGTGCTTCCGATGGCTGAGGATTCTCGTAATCTCATATAGGCCGAATACCCACAAGATCGAGAGCGTGGAGCACTCCGTCAGAAGCAAAGGTTCTCGGTCGTGGGGTTCACCTCGAGCCCCCTGCGCGAGTTCCTGTTCCATCTGGAGTATGGGCCGCTCCGCAAACATGAGGTTCTCGATCGCGAGGGATATCAAAGAATCGGAGGCAGACATTAAATTGTGCGATGCCGCAATCCAGGCCTCGGCGCGCGGTCTGAATTCAGGCGGGATGTAGTGGTAAGGGTTCCTATCAACAAATGGTTCGTCCATGCTCAGTCCTGAAGGTCCATACACCGAAGATTGTACCGATGGGGATCGGCTCGGCTCCCTCCTCCCTCCGATCAAACGGACTTGCAATCTTCAGGCGACTCCTTCGAGCCATCCCTGGGGACATTCGCTTCCGCTGCATCTTCAACCCGGACCATCTCTCCCTGCTCCTCAGATTCCTCGTGGACTGCGACCTCGTTGAGCCTGCGCCTAAGCCGTTTCTCGATTTTCGTCGTCTTTTCGTGCGAACCTGGCATAGAGGATCGGTCTCCCTTTCATTGCAGGCTGAGCGAGCCATGATCGTCCCATCTTCCGAGATCGTAGACATAGAAACACGCGCGGACAATCATACGTTTGTATATGACGGAACAGTTTGGCGAGCTAAGAAAGTGACTGGGACCGACATTCAGAGCCCGCGAGTTAGAGATTCCACAGCAATTTCATTGCATAGGCTATCGGCAAGAATGTTACGACCCAGATTACGGCCGGCCCTGGCTCACATGCACGAGGCCAATGGCGGAACGGCTTCCTTCCGTCGAGGGAAAACGTATGCTGATACAGCTGAGGGCGCGGAAAGATGCTCCAAGTTGTTGCGTATAGGCAAAGCTGTCAGGATGCGGAGTATAGTCACGCTCGATCTGGGGACTATACTCCGTGCTGACTCCACGGTTCAAAAGAGTCATCAAGCCTCACAACCAAGGACTCTTGATCCTACTAGCGCCAACGACGCGTGATACAATTCACTCCCCTATTCCCAACAGGCTTGGTGGCAACTGACATGCAATCGAACTCGCTATTGAGCTATTTAACAGCCGCGTCGATCACTTTGATGGTCTCTTTCACCATACTTGCAGGTGCTATTCCTTCCGCTGCCGAAGACGGAGTCCTCCGCCTGCACGTGACAAATCCCTCGGGGAGGGCTATCGACGGCGTAACGATAGGGCCAAACGGTGCAGGAACTCCTGGCAAGACAAAAGACGGAGGTCGCACATCAATCCAGCTACCATCACAGGCGAAAGAGTTCGATGCTATCAAGCTCCAAATTATTGGGGGGACGGGCGGGCTCGATTTTGTTTCGCCTTGGGACCACGTTGTAGTGATTCCCTCTTTCAAAAATGACCCATCGAACTTCGCCGAGATCGTGTTAGCACCACATGGTTCGATAAGCATGCTTAAGCATGAGCGGACAGTGAGGGCTTTGGCCTCTGCGGTCACCTATGGAGCATCCACAGGGATGGCCTCCGATCAGCAGGCGTCAGGTTCACGACGGTCGCGGCTTGATCTTGTTGCGAGGGACTATGGGCTGGATCCTGATGCACTGGACAAAGCAATACGCGAATGGGGCCAGCACGCTCACACGGCCGAAGACCGGGCGCTTGCGAAGATGTACGCTCAACAATACGAAGGTGCCGCGGTGGACTTTGCCGAAGCAATTCATGAACAGAATGAGATAGAGCAGAGAGCTCGACTAAAGAAGGCAGAATTACTAGCGGAAAGCGGACTGAATCTCTACTTAGCTGGTAAGCCCACCGAAGCGGCGGTCGCATACGAAGATTCATTTCGTATCAATCCGGATGATCCGACGATGCTGAATAACTATGGCCTTGTCTTGAAACTGCAGGGAGAGAATGACAAGGCATCCGATAAGTTTCAACGCGCCCTAGTTGCAGGTCAGAGACTTTGGGGCGCCGATGATCTCCAAGTAGTGCCAATAATGAATAATGTCGCGCAGTCCCTTCTTGCCGATGGAAAGGGCGACGAGGCAATAGCCAAGTTCCAGCAAGGACTTCAAATCAGAAGAGCAAAGCTCGCAGCCAGCGATGTGCGCGTCGCGATGTCTCTGACCGACATAGGTGCGGTCTACGTTTCGCTCGATCGTTGCCACGAGGCCGAGCCACTCTTAAATGAGGCACTCGGCATTTTTGATAGGAGTTTGGCCTCAACTTCCCTTCTTCAAGCTCCCGCTCCTCCAATGCCAGCAAAGTCACTTGTGATTCCCGAGGGACGGCAACGTCGTCAACCGCAGCAACAGCAAATGACGATACCTACCCGCCGGGAGAAGAAAGAACAGGACGCTCAAAGGCAGGCAATCGAGGAAATGATTCGCCAAAAGCACGAATCGCAAGCGAAGGATCGATTCGACGCTGGTCAACCGAGTATCAGCGTAGTCTACCTAAGTCTTGCCCTCTGTACAGACAATATAGATAACCGAAAGCAACTACTGAGATCCGCGCTGAGAGAAGCTGAATCGCAATTTGGTGAAGGGCATTTGGAAACCACGTACAGCATGGTTGCCCTCGGCAGGTTCTTGAGAGATTACGGCACGCAGGGGACTCAATCCGGGACGGGCCGACATCATCCTGCACGATCAGTAGACGAAAAGTCGGAAGGCATTGAATTGCTAAAGCGCGCGCTTGCGATTCGCATGGACAAACTTGGGCCAGAAAACGATTTGACAGTGTCTCTGAAAAAGGAAATCGACGATGCTCATGAGTGATCCAGTTGCATCTCTCGTCTCGAAAGTAAATGGACCATTTACCTTGTCTGCCTTCACCATTGTGGCCTTGGGTGCCTATATTGCGAGCCGAATCAAAGGTAGGCCAGGCGCACCGCAGAAACCATTGTTATTTCTAGCCATTTTGATTTTTCTTTTAGGTCTCACTCCTTCCATCCTTTCTATGTATTACAAGAACAGAACCTCGGTGTATAGGATTCACCTGAGTGCTGTGGATGAGGAGAAAAAGCTGGTTTCTGGGGTAACTTTCGTATCGAGTGTCAACGGTACGATTACCCCTACTGGCGACGGCAACGCGGAGCTAACCGTAGCTAAACAATTGCTGCCGAGTGACAGCACGCTAACGATCTGGGCATCTAAGGATTCCGCGTTCCTCTTCGGCAACAAAGAAATAAGACTAGGAAACGATTTCTCCCCGGAGAGCGTGATTGTCCTCAGGCGTAGTGAAGATGCAGATGCCAGAGGACTCGTTGAAGATGCTCAGGGGGCAGCAATCCCCGGAGCAACCGTCAGCATTATTGGTTATGGACAGGAAGCAGCTACCACAGACAAGCATGGGGCATTTGTGTTAAACAGCCATGCTTCGAAGGGACAATCTGTTTCGATTCATGCGGAGGCAGACAAATATAAAGCAGTTGATATTGAGGCTATCGCTGGTGGTCTACCCAGGGTAATCACGCTTACAAGGTAACTTCTCTCCGATGGGCCAAACTGACATCACCGAGAGCTCACGTTTCGGCACACTGATCTGGTTTGATAGCTGCGATCAGCGTGCCCCATGTCGGGTCAAAATCTCTGCCAACCAACCATCCTCTGCGACTGGCCGCCGTAACCCACCGACACGCCTAGCAACCAGCATTATGCCTCGTCGTTTACAGATGAACGTTACGCCTCATATGTTCTTAGAGATAAGATTCTACGCATTCAGAGGCTCAAGACTTAGAGGAAGCCTGCATAATATCCACCCTCCGGCAACTTGACCAGTTGCAATCCGCCTCCACGCAGCAATGCCTCAAAGAGTTCCTTTAGCGGATCATAAACTTCAATACCTTCCCACTCGTCAATCTTCTCGAACATCACGCGTAAAATCCCCACATACCTGTTCCAAACATCTTTCAGCCATGTGGTTTCTTCGATCTTCGTTGCCAGCGTGGCCGCCTCCGCTTCCATTGAGCTCTCAATCCCGTCGATGTGCCCGAGTAGATACGCTGACCTGATCAGAAAGGAGCCAAAAATATCGCGAAGCGCCGACATCGTCTGTTCGGTATCTCGATGGATAGTGAATTCCTTCTTCGCGGCCTCCGCTCGAATCAACATAGTGTCGAGCATTGGAATCAGCGACTGTTCAAACTCCGAGCAGTATGTCGATGTCCCCCACGGGGCACTTAGTCGGGAGGCTGCGTACTCGTCCCATGCTGCCATCGCCAGGCGCATCAGTGTAGCTTCACGAAGATCAGTAATCTGACTTCCATAAATGGCAGGCAATGCCTCAATGCGGAGCTTGTGATCGTAGACATGAGCCAACTCATGGCTTAAGGTGTGTACCGCGAATTGATAGTACGGATCTTCCGGATTGACCAGCGGTCGAACGAGGAGAGAATTCACGACAACGTGGCTCTTGTGCTTTCCGTTACGCAAGACTGGAACCGCCATTGCTTGGCCTGTTCCAAATTCGTCCCGCGTGGGGGTTGGAGCGTTCATTCCCAGATAGCCGCGCTGTATGCCCTTCAGTGCTCCATCGTAGTCATCAGCCACCGTAATCCCGTCAAGAGCGGCAAGATCGAAGACGCTTCCAACTATTTTGGCGACGGCCATGACGTTATTCGCTAAATCTCGCGCCGCCTCTTCCGAGGCAAACTTTCCGCTGACGAGTAGAGGAAGGTCATCAGGCACTGTCGAATTCTTCAATACCTCATCCACATCCATCTCATTCATCGAGGAACCGCTTTCGCCTGTAAAGTGTGGGACGGAGCCCGAAATTCGTGGCTTGGACGTTCGGCAAAAGCCGAGTAAAGAGTCCCGCCGAACAATGACGGACGAGTAGATATCTTCTCCACCCGCCGGACTCCTGCCTCAGTAAAGAGTTGGCGGAGCCTTTCAAAGGCTACCGGATAAGGTCCCCACCGATTGGGCTTCGACCGCTCGTACTCAACGATCAGGAAACTGCTTGCTAGGAACAGGAGCCGGGCTATCAATGACTCCTGTTGCTGGATGAAGTGCAGCGAATTTGCCATCAGGATACCGTCTACGGTTGGAAGACGGAGGGTTGGACTTCGAATATCTCCGGCAATCTTCCGGATCGTCACAGAATTGTATTGTTCCGGAATTGCCTCGAGCGCCCTCTGGTCGATATCGACGGCATAAATTGTGCTGCCCGGTGCCAGTAGTCGAGCCAGGACAATCGTGAATGTTCCACTTCCAGAACCAAGATCACACCAAGATTGAGGTTGCTCACGCTCAATAAGCGGGGTGCGAATCAGCGCCGTAGCTTCATTGACCTTCATCTATCCACTTTATACATGTTAGGACCATACGAGGTGAATCAGACGCACTTCCCCTCTTTCTGAGGCCTATCTTTGTTTTCTGAATCGAGACCGGTCCGCTGCGCCGCGACGCGCTCTTGACTCTCCCGCACTTTCGTCGGCCAACTCAATTCGTCTGGCCTGAGCGGCACCCAGAACATCACGGCCAATGGAAAGGCGACTACACATGGCATCGCAAGAATCAGCGCAATCAGGAAGACGACGGAGCTACTTATCGCCATAAGTGGGAGAATGGCCAGAACCAACACAAAGATCGGCAGAACCACGATCGTCGCCTTACCGGGTGAGAGCGTCACCTTGAGACCACATGTCTGGCAGAGTGCGCCGGTAGCCGGCCACATCAACAGTTTGCGCTTCAACTGTAGGCACGGCGCTGTTCCACAATGAGGGCAACGATTCGGCGCTGATTCGTGCCATTTCACCTTAAAGTCATCAGACTGACTCATGATGAGAGATCCTTTACTGTTCAAAGTCTGTGGCACGCGTCGGGAGCTCAGGCAAGTTGGAGTTCACGGTGAAGGAACCTTCGAGAAGACTTCGAGTGGCCCAATTACCGACCCCTCTTCGGCCTCGACAACAACGGCACAGCAACGTGCCGCCCTGACCGGCAACTCGGTTACCTATTAACATCGCCGTTACTTCCTATAAGCCAACTTCACGGTATTCACGAAGAGCATCTTAACGATATTGCTCCCGTCGATTGCACAGCTCTATCCTTATTCAATGTCACGAATATCCCGATTGCTCTCTTTCCGTTCTGATCAGAAACTGATTAAAATGCTCCGAGACGCTGGGATCGCTGAGCCTGTTGTGAAAGACGTCGTTGAATCGGGATATTACATGAGGGATTGGTCAGACTTCATGGGTGGAAAATATGAGACCGTTAGCGATCTCATGTACGGGAATAAGCAACTGTCGAGCAGCTTCAAGTTCGATGCTTTCCTTCGGTACCTCAATGGAGATGACTCCTTCGATCCTGCGCCGTCCTTCGTGGAATTCACAGTTCGAAGCATGGACGATATAGACGCAGTTCTTGCACACTCTCATATTCAACGCTACATAGCAGATGGATCACTAACGTTTAGAGGACAAGTGCGGGAATACCGTTACCGCAGATTGATCCCGAATCCTTATCGACGAGCGGCAGATGGAACGGAGCTGTCGATACTGCCGGGGGCATTCCGACAATCGGGTGCCGAGTACCGCTTCTCCATCGAACCTCCATCCGGGATGTCTATGGACTGGCTGTTCCATGAGCTTGAGCCCAACAACCCGAATGTGTATTCCGACAGCCATTTCGCGTACGATCCGATGCGCGTAGAGCAACACTACGCCTCACAAACGACCGGACTTGACCTGACATTCGACATCAATACGGCCCTATTCTTTGCCACGCACAAATTCACGATATCAAACGGAATTGCCACCCTGACCCCTGTTGCGACGGGCGCACACAAAGGAGTTATTTATCTCTTCCGTTTCACACAGCCTTCCGTCAAGAAGTCCGAATTCCTCGTCGAGAGCTTCGATCTCTTCAAGACTTACCTTCCAGAACGAATTTTGCGCCAAAATTGTGGTCTTCCTTTAATAGGGCCTCACGAGCGCAACATCGCGATCTGCGATATCGACTGCATTCTGAGACTGCATCCAGACTTTGAGTGCAATACATTACGCAGCCCAACGGAGATCTTTCCCTCCGCTGCGGAGGATCCCTTTTATCGGAAGCTGCTTGCGCTCAAAGGTAGATTTCCGGATGAACTAACCAACGTAGTGGAGTATGCGTGGGCCCATTCCTGAACTTCCGGTGGAGGGGAATCAGGGTTGGAGTCTATTAGAAATTTACGTTCTTCAGAAACTCCAGAAGCGCTGCGTTAGTCGTTTGGTATCCAGCGTCGTCGAATAGACCTTGCGCAGTCGGACTCCAGTCTGCCCCGTCACGCTGACGCTCGTCGTCCAAAATCTTGCTGATGTGCTGTCCTGAATGTCGCTTGCGATACCCGAAGCGCCCAACGGGAGCCCACTTATACCCAGAGTCGTTGATTCTCCCACTGAGATAGTAGAGCGCAAGCAGATATTCAAAGCGATCGAACAGATCCTCGAAATCATCATCATTGGGAATCGTCGCACGAAAACATCCGCGAAGAGACGTCAACATCCGTTCACTCGCCGGAACATGGAACCTCTGTCCCGTCAACTTGTTTAGATTGTCTCCTTCGAGAGCCCTAAGGGCAATCACGTAGTCAATGACAGGCGTTTTCCCACTCACACCTTGTTCAATCGATGCCTTAATTGAAAAAAGAGACTTCAATAGACGATAGTCGCCAGCGCTACAAGCCGCGACGCCTTCAGCATAAAGCAGCAAAGACGCCGGATATTGTCTGATTTGAGCGAGTGAAGTTCCCCCCTTCATCGTCACCAGATCCAACATGCGAATCGGCAGCCTGCTCCACAAATCCGGATATTGCCCCGGCCCGAAATGAATCCCCGTTGCGACAATGTTCAGCAGGATATCCAGATTTTTCTCTATTCGTGTCAAAGCCTCCCCGTACTCTTCCGTTGTTGCTCTGTGCGCCTTCAGGTAAGGATCTTCATGGAGCACTGCCAGTTGATTCTCAACTTCGCGCGCTACAAGATCCATGAGATCGATACGATATTCTGGCTTGCTCAGAAAACGCTTCGTTGAAATGATCGCCAACTCAACCGAGAGGGGGTGTGGAGCATGGAACCGTTCCAGCGCATCAATCTTGTTCCCCAACTCAGAGAAAAAATCGTCGGCCGAAGAAATGTCGATAACCGTAGAATGGCGAAACGTAATCAAATCCTGCGCTAGCACTGAAGGCTGCCCTTTGGCGGCCCAGGCAGTCGTAAAGCGTCGATTTGGGCTGCGTAGAAAGGCTTGCCGCAGCGCATGATCCCAAGTCGCAGACCAGCCACATACAAGCACCCCGTATTCATCCAGAATCCTATCCAACAACTGGTTCAACTCCGGCGGATAGGCCGCAAGCTCCGCCTCCGTGTTCCTGAACCGTGTATCTCTGTAATCTCCGTGCACTTTTAGAACAGTACACACCGCATGCTGCAATGGCATTGCCCCCTTGATCGCGTCAACCGTCGAGATGACAGTCGGAACGATGCCTTCTTTTTCAAGGGCTTGTTCCATCAAGCGATCAAAGTTGGTGGTAATAATTACCCGAATGTAGCCCTTCGCCACCAGTTTCGCTATCTGCTGATGAGCTTTCGTTGGAAGTTTACGTCCATTCTCGCGATCCGCCGGGGACGGTTCGAAATAGCTTGCGAGCACCGTGGTTCTCTCAGAGGAAGTCCTGGCGAGTTGTTCCAGAAGGACGGAGTAGTCAGGTGATTGGCCGAACTTCCGGGCATACCAATTCTCGGGCTCAGGTTCGCAGGTCTCTTCCGCAAGTGCCGCTACCTGCCGGACGAGGTCCATTGTGACCTCCCAGCCTGTCGGGATCTCAGCAGCCCGGGATACTCCCGAGCCGAGGAGAACGGCGTAGATGCCCTTCCCAGAATAGATGGAAAAAGCCAAGGATGTAAGAGAGTCTATCAATTTCAATGCTCCGTCGGACCTGTACCAATCTGAAGTAAGTGGGCACCTTAAGGCTCACCCTAACAACCACCCTTGGAAAATGCTCTGTGACTCGTATCTCTTCTCAGTTACAGTTAAGCCCTAACTGCGGGTAGCGATTCATTCTGAGGAGAGGTCCCAGTTTCTTTTGAGGACACTGAGAATATCCGTTTGGCGCTGACGGACCACCTTCGGAGTCCAAATAGGAGTGTTCAGTACTTGAGTAGTCAATACGTAGGACGAAACCCCTTGCTTGCCGCCGAAGTATGCCATTTTCTTTTTGGAAAAGCTGAAATTTTGCGCGGCAGAATTGCGCTTTTGGGTCAACGGGACGAGATTCGCAAGGCGATGTACCCACTTTTCCCTAACATCTTCCTCCGGCCACCACGTCTCCCATTCACTCCCCGAGGTGACGGTTTGCGGTAGAACATGTTCCACGGTCATTACGCCGGTCTGGTACTTCGCGGCTCCATCCGAATAAAACGAGTCGAGGCGCTGTAGGAGATAGTTGCGCCGCCTTGAGGCAATCCAATAAACCTCACCATCCAAGACGTGGGTCAACTCCTTCTTCTCGTCCTTCGTTAGCTCCAAAGCTCGCATATAGACAGAATGTGTACGTTTCTCCAGGGCACTGAGAACCTGCGCATAGCGCTCGATCCGGAAGTTCACATTCTTGCCACATACATGCATGTAAGCAGCGAGGCGCTCCAGGCCTGCAAAAAAGTACAATACGTCTTGTTGGTTGCTAAGTTTCTTTGCCAGGTAGACGATCGCCACTGGGACCCAGTCGGAGTTGTCGATTCGATTCAGCCACCACAGCAGTTGGTTCACTTCTGCAGCGTTGGTCGTGGAAAGATAACTCTGATTTTTTGCGACCAAATAGGCGTCCGCGTAGGGTTCGATGACATTGGAAATCAAGTCTTGGGACGACTTCTCCTTGCTGCGAACGTGCTCCGGAAACTCTTCGAGCAAATTGCGCCGCGCCTTCGTCTTCGCGTAGATCATCCGAATATGGCCGAATAATTCCTCGAAGTCCTTTCGCCCAACCTCGACTTCGAGTTCTTCCCACTTCTCGGTGTACTTATGTTGACTGGCCGCGGGAATCTGCCCAATGAGCTCTGCTTTGATGATGTCCGTGGTCAGAAGATCCAACCCACGGCTGTTCATGACAGAGAACACTCGAAATGCGGAATGCTGGGACGGCGTAGAAACCGAGACCAGAAAGCACCGCAAAACCAAGAAGGAACCGAAGGAGATGAGTGCATCTTGGTCATTTTTGAAGTTCTCATCGAGCCGGTCAACAAAAAGCCTGGCATTAAAATAGATGTTCTTCTGCGCCTCGTTTTCAAGCTGCTCCGGATCGAGCGCGAGAAGTTTATCGAGTTGCAGATTCTGAACATATTTCGCAAAGAAAGCTCTATCGCGTTCCCGCAGGGCGAGTCTGGGCTTAGGCTTGAGGTTCTGAGACGCCGAACCTGGCTCGAGTACGTAGGAGCGGAAATCCGCACGTTCGTCGCCAGAGAGGGAGGAAGTAATCGCCGAAAACAGAATCGTCAAGCTCGTGAGCCGTTGCTGTCCGTCAATGACTTCGGCTCGCGGCTTACCCTCTTGCTTGATCAGGACGATGCTCCCAAGGAAGTAGCTGTCGTCTTTCTCTGACTGGTAGAAGGAGAGCAGATCGTCGAACAACTCGCCAGCTTGCTCTGTCGTCCAGGCGTAAGGACGCTGGTAGGATGGGATTTCGTAATCAAAATCTGAACTAAAGATTTTAGCCAACGGGTATTCAGCCCCGGTGATCTTGGCGGTCACGTATGCTCTCCCCTGAAACTCATATGTAGCAGTCAGATCATTTTATGGTACTGACTAGAGTGATCTGCTAGACGTCTCTTAGCAAACCCAATAACTCCCTTGAGCTTACCGACCAGCCAACATGAAGCGTGGGTGATCGAACAAGATGAATTTTGCAATCGGTGTTTATGGATATACGTTCACGCGCCCCTTCTCTGTCGGAGGTGTTGAGTTCCTGCCGCTGTTTGGGAATTTCTCTGAAGCCAAGAATAAGGGCAGAGACGCCCGTGCGCTGAATCTCACTGGTGTCCTGTTGGTCGCAATGGAATCGCGACACGAACTCAACTCGCGACGGCGTACCCTAGCCGATCTTGAAGCCGTTTTGTCGTTTTCGGAGCAGCAACGCGTAGTGCTGGCAAACATGGCCCAGGTGCATACCAATGAGGACGTTGTGGCTGTGCTTTCAGGAGCAACCGACCACGAACTCAAACAGACGATCAGCGATAAGTTACACGCAGGCGAACTCATCACCGGCGGTCTTGCCCGACCCAGCGGCGGTGCCTGTTTGCAATATGATGCCTTCTCACCTTGCATGCGGCCCGTATTCAGCCAATTGGCGATGGAAAGACTAGCGGATCAACAGTTCAATGAAGCCACAGGGTTCCGGAGCGCTTTCTACCGAAACGTAGAAATCGTGAAGCTGGGGAACGTCCCTATTGATGTGAGCTATTCCCTTTTGTTTACTGGTCTAGAACTTCTTGCCAACAAATGTCCACAAATCCGCAACTCTTGGACATTAGCAAGAAAGCTTGAGACATTTTTGAACGAACACGGATTGGAAGTAACCGCTGACGAGACACAGCGTATTGCTGCATGCCGAAATGCTCTCTTCCACGATGGAAAGTACGTCGGAAAGTACAAAAACGACGCCGGAGCACGTGTCGAAGTGAGCATCACAGAGTTGAAAAGGCCAGGCACTCTGTTTACGGATGCCCTACTAAAGGTAGCCGGCTACTCGGACCCCCATATCAATTGGAAACGTTGGCTTGACCGGCGGCCGTTTTTTGCTAGGACGAAGTCAACCGAGCAAACGACAGCGCTGAATCCCTCCTAGAACAAGATCCTAGTCGGTCGAGCCAATCAATCCTTTATATTGAAGGCAAAATCCAGATCAGATTCGCAACCCCTCTTGTCGGACGCGATCCGCGCAAACGACGTTCAATTCCGACCCGTCAACGCAACGAGACCCGAACATGCTCAACGCCAACCTCGTGGCAAGTGTTGATTGGTAAGCCCACCTTGTCGAAGATCCAGAAAATGGAATCCCCTGCTATTCGGCGATCACGACACTCCTTCAGTCGACTCCGCCAGTTTTAGTGCAAGTACTTCGAAACCATGTACGCGACCGCCTCCATCGCGTCCTGCCACTTCGCGTCTATTGGACTCTCGACTTTGAGCCGGCGGATTCCGCTTTCTTTCCAAGTCTCTTCGATAGTAGGCGAGTAAATAGAAATCTCGAACATGCTCATCAACCTCTGCGCACGCTCGGGTTGAGTCCGAAGATATTCCACCTCGAGTTCGCCCTTCAGACGACCGACGAGTTCACGGATCTTGAACTCCAGAACTTCGGTTCGCGGTTGCTCCAACAAGCGGAGCGCCTCCGTGCCCTGCGTCGCAAAGGACCGCAGCTTCTGAAGTGCTTGTTCTTTCGTCATGTTTAGGATTGCCCGTTCCCCATCGGCAGCTTTCCAAGTTTACGACGTCGACCGGGATAAAATACGCCAAACTCTTAGGACTGAGTCAGCGCTCAGAACCTGATATGAAGGGATGTATTTTGCTGAACAATTGCAGAACCAAGCCGCTTTTTCAGCGATTTTTGCCAATTCCGCACATGGCTATGTTATCTATAAATGTGTAACGTCCTTGTTTTCTGGTAGATAGAAGGATTCAATCGATTCTATCAGAGATTCGCTATCCACTTCATTATCAGCAACTTGGCATTTCAGAAATCAAGTTTGCTGAAGATTTGCAGAAGGTCTCACACGCTGACTATCACCGGGGATGGTGACTTCGAAGAACTTAATAGATTCTATCAGAAGTCTTCCATCTTCTTCGTTATCAACGCCTTGGCAACTCGCCAAGAACAATTTGCAGAAAATTTGCAGGAAGATGGCTTCGCACCCATAATGACCGCGCCTATGAACCCGATCTCATCGTTCACTATAACAGTCTTCACCCGGCACTCCGGTGACTGCTCGAAGCGGCATGACCCGCAGTGAAAACGCTGCCAATGCCGGAAGTCGCTCTACATTCGTGAGAACGGAAAAACCACGTATGTCTCGGCGAAGACGCGCTCCTGGGATCTGCCCGAACGCCTGGCCGCGGGTGAACGGGAGAAGCGAGATCCGGTAAAGATCGAATTACAAAAAATTGCCGATCTGCGAAAGCCCCTGCTCACAACGATGAAGGATGCCCTGAAGCAGTGGATCGACGGGATGAAAGGACCCCGCTGCAACATCGCTCGCTGCTTACCGCTCGACCGGCCGATGAATTGAACGCTGGGCCAAAACCACAGGCGTAGTCTACGTGAGCGATGCACCACCGCACACTGATCGCATGGCGCGCTTCCTGGGCACCCGATTCTGAAGTTGAGGATGATCGCTTGGCCTTAACTACGCAAGCCACCCTCGTCATCCAAGTGAGAAGTTTCTTTCACTGGGCGACAAGGAAGTTCCAGCACATCATTCCGTCAGTTCCGAAGGCACGCAGATATCTTGGACAGATGTGATTGTAGCCACAGGGCAAGAGATTGCGGTCGGCAGATAAGTCGCCAGTTGTATTCCTGTCGATTGATGCTCTCTCCCCGCAACTACGACGCAATCTTTACTCTTGGTGGAATTGATGTGTTGATGGAGCAGCTTCACGAAGGAGCAACTTATGCTCAAGAGTAACAAACGAGCTTACTGCAATAGATCATCCCTCGCAGTGGTCAAATAACCTTCCTCATATATTAACCCTCCTGATGAACGCACTCGTTCGAATCAAATCTCAGTTTGCCAGGTTTCCCGAAACGTTCGGCCTGGAGCGCGGAGTCGAAGTCCTCGACCGTTTCGTCCACGTCAAAGCTCCACGCGCCGCCGGCATTGAACTATTGCTTCTTCGGGGAATAACAGACGTAGATGTACTCTCCCTTGGCACCTTTGTTCAAGTCTCCCACGAGTTTCTCGAAGTCATATGGTGCGTCAATACCTGACGAACTGCCTCCAACAATGTCAAGGGCTTTGATCGCGCCTGCATATTGTGCTGGCCACTCCGTGGGATCAATGCCAAAAGATACGGGCAGATAGGCAAGATACGTACGATCCTCCTTTGTCCCTTCATTTAGATTTGCAATTCATCTGCCTTGAGCTTGACATATTCGCCCCAGGATGCCAGATGATAGGGGCAAACCCAAAACACAGCGTCCGGAAATCGGTCCTCGGAAGACGACAAGTAGCCGCTGACCTAGTCGGTTTGTTCTGAATTGGCGACTTCAGGGCTAGTCACTCATCGACATTCGATGTCGCAGGACTTCGATTGTCTTGCGTGACACTAGTCGGATGTCTTCGGATACGTCCCTCCTGCTTAAAGCGCTATGGGGTTAGCGATGTGGCAGCCGTCTCTATAAGGTTTGTGACTTCGGACGGATGACTCAACATCGCCAGGTGGCCCGATTGGAGCGTTATGGTTGTAGCATTCATACGCTTTGCCATGGATGTTTCAAGGGCTGGGGAAATGACGCGATCATTGCTGGATACGACGTACCAGGATGGGCGGCTCCTCCAGGCTGTCTCGGTCGCAGTGGCTCCCAACCCGTTAGGGGCTGAAATGGGGCCTTGCGTTGCAGCAATAGTGATCTGCTGTGCAGTTGTGAGATCCTGCGCAAAGTCGGTGGCCACACCCGAGTTCGATAATGTGAGGAAATCAGCAGAATCCAGCATTAGATCATTCATTATCGGAGTGGCGGGGACAGTGCCGTTCAGTGATTGTGCAGATTCTCCGTTGTCGGGTGCGTACGCTGCGACGTACACCAGGCCCGCGACTTTCGGATCATTGCCTGCTTGAGTAATCACTACTCCGCCATAGGAATGTCCTACCAGAATCGTTTTAGCAGTTTCTCTAGCGAGAGCGCGCTGAAGGACCGCCACATCGTCAGCTAAAGAAGTCAGGGGAAGTTGAACAGCCGTTACGTTGTAGCCATCCGCGCTCAGGTTCGCAATTACCTGAGTCCAAGACGAGCCGTCGGCCCATGCTCCATGAACCAATAGGACATTTTTCACTCCGGTGGGACCGGAGGCATGTACTGATGGAACGCTAGAATGGGAAGAGCAGCCTGCAAACAATAAGACCAGCGTTGAAGTCGCAAAACCCATGGCACCTTTGAAAAGCATTAGATAACCCCTCTGTTTGTGTCTTCCTCACGAAGACGATTAAGTTGGGACACGCGACTCTTGTTGATAGAGCCTGCGTGCGCTAACCGTACTTGACAGCCTGCGCTCTACTTTGAGCTCGCCTTCGATGCTGCGTCGACAATAAGGCTGGCGACCTTGGACGGTTGAGCCAACATAACGACATGGCTCGATTGAACAGTGGTCATCGTCGCTCCAATCTTCTTGGCCTGTGCCGCTTCCAAATCAGGTGAAATTGTGCGGTCGTTGGCAGCAATTACGAACCACGACGGTTTTGATTTCCAGGCCGGGATTGTGATCTCGCCCTTCATCGCAGCGACGTTTGTTGGCACCTGGGTTGCAGTCAGAACCGAGATCTCATTGGCGGATAAGTCTTGAGCAAAATCTTCGGCGACGCCTTTGGGGGTCAGTTTGATGAATCCACTCTTGTCGGGTCGTAGTTCAGTGTCGATTGGAGTGGGCTTGCTCGTGATAAGACCGAATGCGGATTCCCCTTTGTCGGGGGCAACTGCTGATACATAGACCAGTCCAGTCACCTTTGGATCGTTGCCTGCCTCAGTGATCACCGCGCCACCATACGAGTGGCCAACGAGCAATACTGGCCCGTCCTCAAGCGCTATTGCTCTCTGCGTTGCTGCAACGTCGTCTGCAAAGGATGTGAGCGGGATTTGCACAGCAACGACATGGAGGCCCTTTGCCTCCAACAGAGGCACAACCTTGGACCAGCTAGATCCGTCAGCCCATGCACCATGGACTAAGAGAACATTCTTGACACCTTCGCCAGGCGCAGTCTGTGCCGTTACATTTGCAACGGCGAGGAAAGTGAGAAGAATGGCACACGACACCATCCTGTTCCGAAAGATTCTCAGAATTTGCATTGTTTTGCTCCTATTAACGGGAAGCCCGCACAGAAGAGAACTCTGGAGAAGTCCGTGCAGGGCCGGCGCTGGCTGACGCCACACTTTGTGTGGCTGTTCTCGCGATCGCCATACCGCTTAGAAGAGGTTAGTTTTCAGGCGGTAAATGCATCTAGGGGAAGACAATCAGAAAGAGGACATTCCTGCTATAAAATTCGATAGCTGGTGAGGAAGATCTGCGGATGGCGAACCAGATGCATGACGGATTCGAACGCCAGCGATCACAAGGGACTAGATCCTTCCGATTACGAAAGCTCCTCGCTCTCTACGGACCAGGAAGTGCTTTTCCAGCCTCTGCCACCGATCGTTGTCCGTCGCCATTCTCCCGGAGTGGCCCCGCAGATTTTTTTGAATGACCGATTGAATCCGGACTGATCCGTGAATCCACATTGAAATGCGATGTCGGCAAGGGGCAGGCGCGAGTTTAGCAGGAGATCTCGGGCCTTCTCGATTCGGCGTTCTAGCAACCACCGATAGGGGGGCCTGCGGAAGGTTTGCTTGAAAGCTCGGGCGAAGTGGCTCAACGATAAGTCGCATATTTCTGCAACCTGGCGGAGGTTGATATTCCCATCCAGATTGGCATCCAAGAACTCTGTTGCTCTTCGCATCTGGAAAGCAGATAATCCGCCTCCAGTTGGAGGCGGCGGGACCCTGACGCCTCCGTATGAGCTTACAAAATGACAATTCAATGCATGCAAGACATGGTCGAGAAACAGTTGCGAGGTCCTATTCGGCTGCTCCAGTGAAGAGACGAGCGTTTGTCCGAGATGATGCACGACAGAGTCTAGTTGGCCAAACTCCCACACTAACCGGTCCACACGTGGCACTCGAAGCGAATGTGCAATCTCATCAAGCGAGGCCTGAGAAACGTACAGCCCTAACGCATCAAAGGGGTGCGGGGTGAAGACTTTGGGAATTTCTGCCAAACTGAGGACGCTAACGCCCCCGACTGGATATGCACCTCGAGACACTCTCCTTTTGCCGAGGAATTGCTCGATTGACGGGATTGCTTTGAGTTGAAGCACAACCAGGTAATCGCGTGGACCACCAGTCCCACGCGAAATCTCTGGAAGTCCTTTACTTTGCATTCTCCCGAACGAAAAGGACGCTAGCTGTGAGAGTTGAAGCCTAAGGGAGGACTGACCTGCATACAAATCGTCAGCAAAGCGTGTCCAGAACTCCAGAACTTTGGTTGTGTTTCTCATTGGCGACATATCCTCGATACTTTCTCGAAATATTTCGAGGGCAACCACTTCTCATTTCAGATAGGGGGCAAGCCTGCCAGCTTCACCGGTAGATAAACATGCTCATTGTTCATCTCAGTGATTCTTTTGCTTTCGGTGCTTTTTAGCCGTAGGGCTGCTCGCCGGATCAGCAAACGTACCTTGCTTTCGCTTGCGGATGGCCTCTCCTCAACGAAAGGGTCTTAGACAGCATCATGAGCGAAACTCATTCCGCAGCAATCGCGATTATCTTTTCGACTTTTGCATCGAGTTCCTGCGCTACTTTGAGGGCTTCACTGCTGCCGTACGTCGCAAGATAAGAAGCCATCCTGTCATAGGAAATGCGGACGCTATCCGCGCGTTCTTCAATGAGGATCGTTACTGGTGCATACGAACCTGCATCAGCAACATGCTTCACCATTTCTTTCATGATGAGCGGATTGCCGGTGACGATGCGGAGAATCCTTGGTTTAGTCGTTCCATTCTCTTTCCTGATGACTTCGCCGAGATCGAAGCGCGCAAACTCCATCAGGCCGTTTGGTTGGGTCATTGGATGGACAATTCTTTCCATTTCGTCCAGATTCTTCGCGGTGGAAAGGCTCTTGTGAAACGCTGCGATATCAGGGTGGCCAATTGCAGCGTTGATTCGGGCAACCACCTTATCAAAAGAAGTGGCGGTGATGATTCTTACGCGCTGAACGTGAATTTCCTGCACTGTTATCTGCATTACTTTCTCCTTTTTTGTTGTCGCAAATAGTTCGGCCATGATCGTGAGCCAGGCCAGAGCTACGAACGAGAATTTGTATGTTGCGCTTTATCCGGAAACCGGAGGTTTCAGGTCTTCGCGTTCCTCAGACCTGCCGGGGAAAGATGTGTTTCCTTCCCCTCTCGCGTAGTTTCAGACTCTCACCAGGGCAATTCCTGTCCGAGGTGAATGAACTTCCCGCTGGGCCCGTCTGCGCCAATCAATGCGAGATTCACACTGGTTTTGGCGCCGTCTGCAATCTCCATCTGAGCGTGTTGCGTACCCAGCTCCGTCTTGACCCATCCCGGATGAGCAGAGTTGACCTTAATGCTGGTTCCCTGTAGCTCGGCGGCCAGATGCACGGTGAACTGATTCAGGGCCGTCTTTGAAGCGTTGTATGCGAAGGCCTTGAACGGAGTGATTGGGCTGGTTGGCATCGCCTGCAGCGTCAATGAGCCCACGATGCTACTGAGATTCACTATGCGGCCGGCAGGGCTTTTCTTGAGCAATGGAAGCAGCTCTCGTGTAATCGCAATGACAGAGAAGAGATTTGTGTTGAAAACCGACTCCAGCTCTTCCTGCGTGGTCTCGATCGTGTGGGGATTCAGAAGTCCGCCCTC
>Ga0255336_100622_pt1 | contig 47033 bp, 43 predicted proteins | sample MeOH1_35cm_T3_17_FD_189102 | JGI IMG/M metagenome (GOLD analysis project Ga0255336, IMG submission 189102) | Sandy soil microbial communities from University of British Columbia, Vancouver, Canada - MeOH1_35cm_T3_179 | ecosystem: Engineered > Artificial ecosystem > Sand microcosm > Unclassified ... | reverse complement strand
GCGAACGGCCATACGCGCGATCGCCAGGGCCGACTCGTCAGTTGCGAGCATCTGACGCGCCGCGTCACGCGCACCGAATACGACGGCTCGATCACCGTGCTCGCCGACCGTTATCGCGGCAAGCGCTTCAATTCGCCGAACGACGTCATCGTGAAGTCGGACGGCTCGATCTGGTTCACCGATCCGACCTTCGGCATCGACAGCTTTTACGAGGGCGAGCGGCAGGACTCGGAACTGCCGGCATGCGTGTATCGCATCGACGGCCAATCCGGTGAAGTCAGCGTGGTCGCCGACGGCGTGCTCGGACCCAACGGCCTCGCGTTTTCGCCGGACGAGTCCGTGCTGTACGTCGTCGAGTCGCGCGGCGAGCCGCGCAAGATCCGCGCGTTCGACGTCGACGGCAACGGCCTGGCGCTGTCGAACAATCGCGTGCTGATCGACGCCGGCCCCGGCACGCCCGACGGCTTTCGCGTCGACGTGCACGGCAATCTGTGGTGCGGCTGGGGCATGGGCACCGACGAACTCGACGGCGTGCGCGTTTTCACGCCGCAAGGCGAGCCCATCGGCCACATTGCGTTGCCGGAACGCTGCGCGAATGTGTGCTTCGGCGGCCGCCATCGCAACCGGCTCTTCATGGCGGCAAGCCACGGGCTCTATTCGCTCTACGTCAACACGCAGGGCGTGCAAGGCGGCTGAGTTCGGCGCGCGTCCGCGCGCATCGGCGCGCATCGACGACTTGCCTGACAAGTGCTCGTCAACGCCGGCCGCGGGCTTCGGGTTTGCCCTCGGATGACGCGCGCAAACCATTGAGCTAAAAGGATTCCAGCCAAAATCCCGCGATTTCGTGAGCAAATCGCCGCCGTGAGTATTTGCTTGACATCGGCAGTCCCGCTTCGCTATGTTCCTCTGGTAGATCACCGCCCGCAGCGCATCTGACCGGCGGACTTCCATACCAAGAAGCGAGGAGACGCAATGACTGTTTCACGCAGGTTGTCGCTCAAGCTGGTGTCCGTATGTCTCGCGGCGAGCGCCGCTTTCGCCTCCGCCGCGCACGCGGCCGATCCGGTCACGCTCAATATCGTCGACGTGGCGGGCGATCTTCAACTCACGCAAAAGGGTTTCGAGGCCTTCAAGGCGAAGTACCCGAACCTCGTCGCCAACATCACGTTCACGAACGCGCCCGCGCCGCAGTTGCCCGGCAAGATCAAGGCGATGCAGGCCGCGGGCCGCTCCGATATCGATCTCGTGCTCACCGGCACCGACGCGCTGGCGGCCGGCATCGAACAGGGTCTCTGGACGAAACTGCTGCCGGACAATGCGGCGGCTTTCCCCGGCGTGCTCGACAAATACGCGCCCGGTCCGCGCAAGATGCAGGATCTCGCGCAAGGCTACGGGCTCGAGGTCGCGTACATGCCGGCCGGTCCGCTGCTCGAATACAACCCCGCGAAAGTCAGCGATCCACCGAAAACGCCCGAGCAACTGCTGCAATGGTGCAAGGCGCATCCCGACAAGCTCATCTATGCGCGGCCGGCCAACTCCGGGCCCGGCCGCACGTTTTTGATGGGGCTGCCCTACGTGCTCGGCGACAAGGATCCGCAAGACCCGATTCACGGCTGGGACAAGACGTGGGCGTTCCTCAAGCAACTGAACGAATGCATTCCCTACTATCCGGGCGGCACCTCGGCGGTCATGAAGGAACTCGGCGAGGGCACGCGCGACATGACCGTCACGGTAACCGGCTGGGACATCAATCCTCGCGCGCTCGGCATCGTGCCGGCTGAATTCAGGGTGCAGGCGTTCGACAACATGACGTGGGTGAACGACGCGCACTTCATGGTGATTCCGAAGGGCGTGCCGAAGGAAAAGATCGAGGTGCTCTACAAGCTGATGAACTTCATGCTCGAACCCGCGCAGCAGGCCATGACCTATGACGATGGTTACTTCTATCCGGGCCCGGCGATCAAGGGCGTGACGGTCGAACAGGCGCCCGCGCGCAGCCAGGACGTGCTGAAGAAGTACGGCCGGCCGGAGTACGCGAAGCTGCTGGCGGAACGCCCGCACGTGTTGCCGCTGAATGCGAGCGCGATGGTCGCGGCATTCAGGAAGTGGGACACCGAAGTCGGCGCGCAGAAGACCAAGTAGTTCGCGCCGGGAGTCAGCGCTTCTATGTGTTTGCGCCGATGCGATCCGCGCAGCGCGCGCGTATCGCGCGTCTGACGCGCATCACGACATCGCCAGGGAACCGCCAGGAAATTCGCCATGAAGCATCACTTTGAGCAGTTGCGGCTCGACGCCGTGAGCCGCAGTTTCACGAACGCGGAAGGCCAGGCCGTCGCGGCGCTGCAAGGGCTCGACCTCGACATCCGGCGTGGCGAATTCATCGCGTTGCTGGGGCCCTCCGGTTGCGGCAAGTCGACGGCGCTCAACTGCATCGCCGGCTTGCAGCCCTTGAGCGGCGGCGGCATCTGGCTCGACGACAAACGCATCGACGTCTTGCCGCCGGAAAAGCGCGGCTTCGGCATGGTGTTTCAGAACTACGCGTTGTTTCCGCATATGAGCGTGCTCGATAACGTCGGCTTCGGTTTGAAAATGCGCGGCGTCGGCAGGAGCGAAACCATGCGCCGCGCGCGCGAAGCGTTGCAACTCGTGCAACTGGTCGGGCATGAACGCAAGCTGCCCGGTCAATTGTCCGGCGGCCAGCAGCAGCGCGTGGCGATTGCGCGCGCGATCGTGATCGAGCCGCCGCTCATTCTGATGGACGAACCGCTGTCGAATCTCGACACCAAACTGCGCATCGAAATGCGCGCCGAGATTCGCCGCATCCACAGTCAGCTCGAACGCGCGACGCTCTACGTGACGCACGATCAGGACGAAGCGCTTTCCATGGCCGATCGCATCGTCGTGATGAAAGAGGGCGTGGTGCAGCAGATCGCCACGCCGAAAGAGGTCTATACGCGCCCGCAGAATCTGCATGTCGCGCGTTTCATGGGCTATCGCAACGTGGCGGACTTCATGCTCGAAGGCACGCAAGGCGAAGGCATCGCGGTGAGCGCGAACGGTGTGCGTCTGATCGGTACGCCGATGGCCGGCTTCGACAGCAAGCGCGTGAGCGTCGCGCTGCGTCCCGAGGATATGGAGCGCGCGGCGCCCGGCGCGGAAAACGCTTTCGATGCGCTCGTGACCACCGTCGAATACGGCGGCCGCGATTCGCTGCTGCGCGTGAAAACCGCGTTCGGCGATTTGTGGGCGCGCGTTGGCGGTGAATTCCAGGAGGGCGAGCGAATCAGCCTGCGCGTGCCGCCGTCGCGCACGCTCGTCTACGAAGGAGAGGCTGCATGAACACGCCCACGCTGTCGCCGCCGCTCGCGCCGCGCGACGCCAAGGCGTGGCTCGTCGCGCCGGCGCTGATCTTCATCGTCGCATTGTTCATTTACCCGTTCGCATATGGGCTGATCCTGTCGTTCCAGCCGATGAACGGCAGCGGACCGTGGGCCAACTATCTGACGTTCTTTACCGACACGTCGATGTGGCCGACGATCATCGTCACGCTCAAGCTCGCCGTGCCCGCCACGCTCATCAACGTCGGCGTGTCGGTTCCCGTCGCGTTCGCGCTGCGCCGCCACTCCCGTTATCAGAAGTTCATCACCACCTTGCTGGTGATTCCGGTGACGCTCGGCACCGTGCTGATCGCCGACGGCATGCTCACGTACTTCGGTCCGAACGGCTGGTTTCCGCAGGCGTTGCAGGGCCTGCATCTCTATACGAGCGAAGTGCGGCTCACGCATAACTTCTGGGGCGTGCTGATCTCGCTGATCGTGTCGGGGTTCCCATTCGCGTTTCTGCTGACGCTGTCTTACGTGACCGGCATCGACCCCACGCTCGCGAGCGCGGCGGCGACGCTCGGCGCAAGTCCGTGGCAGCAGTTTCGCCGCATCTATTTGCCGCTGCTCGTGCCGGGCTTGACGATGGCCGCGTGCCTGTCGTTCGTGCAGGCGTTCTCGGTGTTTCCGTCGGCGGTGCTGCTCGGCGCGCCCGCCGGCCCGACGCGCGTGATGTCGATCGCCGCGGCCGAAGCCGCATTCGAAAGCTACGACTATTCGCTCGCCTCCGCGATCGCGATGGTGATGGGCTTCGTGCAATTGCTGGTGGTGGTCGCGATGCTCGGCGCGCGCCGCTTCTTCTACAGCGGTCCGGTAACGGGAGGCAAGGGCTGATGACGACCGATCGCCAAGCGGCGCACCCTTCCTGGTCCACGTCCGCATCGAAGGAACACGACGACGGCGCCCGCCAGCCCGGCAAACGCGCGAAGCAGCGCGCCAGCGTGCCGGGGCGTGTGTGGCGCGTGCTGGTGTGGGGCGCGATGCTGTTCTTCCTCGTCAACGTGGTGTTGCTGATCGCAACCGTCGCGGTGAACTCGGTGGCGACGCGCTGGTTCGGCACCCTGTTGCCGCAAGGCTTCACCTTGCATTGGTATGCGCAGGCGTGGAGCGATTTTCAGTTGGCGAGCGTGTTGTGGGTCACGGTCGAAGTGGTCGGCGCGGTGGTGCTGCTCTCGGTGCTGCTCGGCGTGCCCGCGGCCTACGCGCTGGCTCGCGTGCAATTTCCGGGCAAGCGCACGGCGATGCTGATCTTCCTGCTGCCGTTGATGGTGCCGCCCGTCAGCTACGGCATTCCGATGGCGACGGTGATGTACAAGATCGGCCTGGCCGGCACGCTCTCCGGTGTGATTCTTGCGAACCTCGTGCCGGCGCTGCCGTTCGTGATTCTGGTGATGACGCCGTTCATCGAACAGATCGATCCCAATCTCGAAGCGGCGGCGCGTATTTTCGGGGCCAACACGTTCCGCTATTTCCGCTACGTGCTGCTGCCGCTGCTGGTGCCCGGCATGCTCGCGGCGGCGCTGCTGGTATTGGTGCGCACCATCGGCATGTTCGAACTGACGTTCTTCACGGCGGGTCCGGCGACGCAAACACTCGTGGTCGCGTTGTACTACGCGGTGTTTTCAACCGGGGTGCGAGCGCCGCAATCGATCGACGCGATGGCGATGATCTACATGGCGATCACGTTGATCTGGGTGCTGATCGCCCTGCAATTCGTGAGCCCGACGCAAATCGTCTCGCGCGTGAAGGAGCAGAAGCACTGAAACGCTCAACGCTTCACGCGGCACGCACTCGCATTCAATAGCCCACGCGATACACCCGGCCCGTCTGCGCGCCTTCCACGCTGCGCAGATAGGCCAGCGCCGCGCGTTGCGCCGTCACCGGTTCGAAGCCGCGAAAGTAGGGCGCGTAAGCGTTGAGCGATTCGGTCAGCACGGTCGGGCTGACCACGTTGATGCGAATGCCGCGCGGCAGTTCGATCGCCGCGCCGCGCACGAAGCCTTCGAGCGCCAGGTTGACGGTGGTGGCGTTCGCACCCAGGCGAATTGGCTCGTCGCCGACAATGCCGCTCGTCAGCGTGAACGAGCCGCCGTCGTTCACGTATTGCTGGGCGGCCAGCACCACGTTGATCTGGCCCATCAGCTTGTCGCGCAGGCCGATCCAGAACTGTTCGATGCTCATTTCCGGTAAGGGACCGAAATGCAGCTTGCCGGTGGTGGTGACCACGCCGTCCACCTTGCCGATCTCGCGAAAGAGCCGCTCGATGCTCGCCGGATCGGTGCTGTCCACGCGGTGCGTGCCGCGCGTCGCGCCCGCTTCGATGACTTCGTGGCGCGCCTTGAGTTCCGCGCTCACTGCCTGGCCAAGCGTGCCGGTGGCGCCGATCACGACGATCTTTTTCATTGACTGCTCCGCTGAGGGTTAACGTGGGGTCGATTGTGCGGGCAGCCGCTCGCAAGAAAAAGCCGCGTGCATGCGCAGGTCTTGCAACCCCCGGTTTCTAATCGGGCCAGGCGCGCGCCATGATTCAAACGATGCGCGCCAACGATGCGCGCTGACGATTCGCTGATTAACGGGCGCGTGCGCCGGAATTCAAACGCGCCGTTGAAACGCGAACACTCATTTCACCCGGTGTAACTCGATCACTCGCGTGGGGCGCAGATGATTAAGAGCGTAATGAATGCGGCCGCGTTCGTCGCGGCTGCCGGCCTCGCGCGGCTCGTCGAACCGGGGATCGGCCGAATGGGGACCCTGCGGCTCGACCATGCCTTTGTCGATGACCGTATAGCCCGGTTCGAGCGCGAGCAGCAGATGATTGCCGCCGACGCGGCTGTCGAAGCCGGCCATGCCGTCGTGCGCCTCGGGCACGCTGTTGGTGAGCGTCGCGTTGCTCATGGTGATTTCATCGGCCGCGATCGGGCCATAGCCCGCGAGGCGGGCGGCTTCGTAGTTCTTGCCGTCGGTGTCCACCGTGCTGTCGTGCGTGCGGTCGTTGTGCAGTTCCGCCGTGCGCGGACCGACGTGCGGTTGCCTGGTCGTCTCCGCTGGTTTGTCGATATCGCTGTTCATCATGCATTCTCCTTGAAGAGGACATGGTCGAAGCACAGCAAAACCCATTCCGGTTGGCGCAATGCTTTAACGCTGAAGTCGCATCGCGGCGTTCGTCGCGACTCCATGTGATGGGCATTTCACATGGCGATTGCGTCCGGGATTCTTTTCGTTTTTTTTAATGGACGCGTATTTTCTACAGAGTATGATCTTACTCCGACGAGCGAAGCGCGGTCGCATTGGCTATATTTTTTCCGGTACGTTCCACATCATCGGCACGGATGTGCATGAACGGAACAAGCGGCAAACACCGGCGAAAGCGCAGCGCTACTCAAACATTTACGGGGCCGTCAGGGCGGGTGACACATGCACTTCGATGCTGCATTCACACATCGCGGCTATTTGCTGAATTGCGCGCCGGCGCGCGCGGTCGATGGCACGTGGCAACCGTATGTGGTCATCTCCCGGTCGAGCGACGGCGAACTGGTCGCCAACCGTTTCTTTCCTCAAGACTTGCGTTTTCCTGACGAAGCCGCCGCCATCGCCCACGCTCGCGATTGGGCCGTGCGCTGGATCGACGCGAGCAGCGTGACGATCTGAGCGCCTCCGGCAGGCGAACACTCGCAAGGCGGGTGGCAGTGCGCATGCGGGGCCGCGCGAGCCGCCCTAAAACGCGGTAATCTCTCGGGACAATCACTCCGAACCGTGCCTTCGCACGGCGCTGTCCTTCTATGCCTAACGTGCCTTCCCATGACTGGGGTCTCGAACAGATCGTCGCCGACCTGCGCGCGTCGCGTGAGGAATTGCATCGCACGCGGCATCCGCTCGGCATTCGCGAACTGCCGTCGCGCGAAGCGGTGGTCAGCATCGTCACCGGCCTGCGCGCGGCGCTGTTCCCCACGCACTACGGCGCCCCCGATCTGACTGACGAAACCGTCGACTACTACGTCGGCCACACGCTCGAGAGCACCTTGCGCCTGCTCGCCGAGCAGATCCGGCGCGCCCTGCGATTCCTGCCGGAGTTCGCCGGAACGCCCGACGCCGAACTGAAGGAGCGCGCATTCAACGTCGCGCGTGAATTCGCCACGCAGTTGCCGGGCATCCGCGCGCTGCTGGTCAGCGACATTCAGGCGGCCTTCACCGGCGACCCGGCCGCGCAGCACATCACCGAAATTCTGCTGTGCTACCCCGGCGTGTGGGCGATGACGCACCACCGCCTCGCGCACGCGCTGCATCGCCTCGGCGTGCCCTTGCTGGCGCGTTTCATCAACGAGATCGCGCATTCGGCAACCGGCATCGACATTCACCCCGGCGCAACCATCGGGCCGAGCTTTTTCATCGACCACGGCACGGGCGTGGTGATCGGCGAAACGGCGATCATCGGCGAGCGCGTGCGGGTGTACCAGGCGGTGACGCTCGGCGCGAAGAGCTTCGCCGCGGATCTCGACGGCGCGCTGATCAAGGGCAACGCGCGTCATCCGATCGTCGAGGACGACGTGGTGATTTATGCAGGCGCCACGATACTTGGCCGCGTGACGATCGGGCGCGGCTCGGTGATCGGCGGCAACGTGTGGCTCACGCACAGCGTGCCGCCGGGCAGCAGCGTGTCGCAAGGCAAGGTCCGCGAAGGCGAGCGGACCGACGAGGGGCGTCAGTGATGCAGGGCCCGGCGCGCGGCCGCGTTCACATGCCTCGCTGCGCGATTAGCGGCGTCGAGGCGACCGTGGCGCAAACGGCGCACGCGTTTCCGCGCCATTCGCACGACCGTTTCGGCGTGGGCGTGATCGTCAGCGGCGGGCATCGGTCGGCGAGCGGGCGCGGCATGGTGGAAGCGCGCGCGAACGACGCGATCATGGTCAACCCCGGCGAGGTGCACGACGGCAGTCCGCTCGACGAGCGTGGCCGCGCATGGCGCATGTTGTACTTCGAGCCGTCGCTGCTGGCCGGCGTCGCTCGTGAGCTGACCGGCGCGGCGGCGCGCGAGATCGAACTCACGCAGCCGGTGGCGCATGATCCGTTGCTGAAACGTCTGTTCGAGCGGCTGTTCGCCGTTGCCGTGGAAGCGCCGCAAGTGCCCGACGATCTGGTGCGCGAGGAAGCGTTGCTCGGACTGCTCGGGCATCTGGTGCGAGCGCATGCGACGCATCCGGCAGGTTCGGTGTCGACCTGTTCGCTCGGGCCGGTCGCGCGAGCAAAAGCGCGCATCGACGACGACCCGTCGTCACCGCTCACGCTTGCCGATCTCGCCGCCGATACCGGCATGAGCCGCTTTCAGTTGCTGCGAGCCTTCGCGCATGAGATGGGATTGCCGCCGCACACGTACCGGATGCAGCGGCGAGTGGTGCTGGCGAGGCAGTTGATCGCGCGCGGCGCGACCCTTGCCGACGCGGCGGCTTCGGCGGGTTTCGCCGATCAGAGTCACATGACGAGGGCGTTCGTGAGGCTGTTGGGCGTGACGCCCGCCAACTATGCGGCCGCCATGCGGTAACGCCTAGCCGATTCTCAGATGCCGCAGCAAGGCCGCCGCCTGTGCGCCAGGCAACCAGGCGTGCGCGCCGACAAACCATGCCGCGACCCACGAAGCGCCCACCACGATCAAATCGCAGCGACCGCTATTCCACAGATTGAGCGAATGCCGCCCGGCAATCCACGGCACGCCGAGGGGATTCGGCCAATCCGCGAGCAAATGCATCAACCCGCCGCAAGCGAAGCCGAACGCCGGCGCGGCATAGAGCGAATGCCCGAGCCAGTGATAAGAAACCGCGAGCAGCGCGAGCCATCCGAGGCCCCAATGCGTCAACGTGCGATGCGTGATCCACAGCCGCCGCGCCCGCGACCACCACGCCACTTCCAGCCAATCCGGCGCCGTGCTTCCCGCCATTCCGGCGATAAAGCTCAGCAACACGCCGATATGAAACGAACCGCCGCCGCCGATGCGCGTGACAATGGCCGCCGCGATGACGCCGGCTGCAAAACCGGTTGCATGATGTGCTTTGCTGGATGCCATCGAACTCGCGGCACGGCGCCGCCGCATAAAAGACCAGGGGCGGCTATGTTCGCAGATGAGCGGATAAAAAAATAGCCGACACGCCAGATATAAATTGGCGTATCGGCGTGGCCTTCAAAACATCGCGCTGTGGTGCAAACGTCAGGTGGCGCAGCGCGCGATGCTGAAGCGCATTTCCGGTTCCGGCGGATCATCCGGCGCATTCGCGGGATGCGTCACCTTGACGACCGAACCGGCGTTCAACGGCGTCAACGTGACGAAGTACGAGTTGTTCGAATCGGAGCCGACCGCGATCTCGGTTGCTCCGCCTACGCGCGACATACGCACACGCGACAAACGGCTTTCAAGGCAATTGGCGATATAGGCCGGGGCGCGCGGCGAGGATACGTAGATCATCGGCTGCGACGCATCGTGAGCGGTGGGGCCGCTGGAAGAACCGCAGGCAGCGAGCGAAGCGATCACGGCGGCAGCGGCAACAGGCAGAAGAAGTCTTTTCATGGTTCGGTCGTCGGCGTCCCCGGTGGTGCGTGGGAACCTGGTGCGCGGGCGAAGCGCGACGCGATTTGAAACAACGCCATGCTTCGCGACGAAGCCGCCGTTCCGCCGCAACGAACTCGCGGCAAGGAAGGCAGCCGGACCCAGTATACCGATCGCACGCTTGCGGCGTCACCCTTGCCGCGTCGAAACGCGGTCCCATGAAAAAAACCCGCGCGCGATTATGTCGCGCGCGGGTTTTTGATTGCCAAGCGGATGGATATCCGCCTCGCACTTGCCAAACGAAAAGACCTTAGAAGCGGTGACGCAGGCCCACAGCCGCGGCAACCTGATTGCCGGTCGAGGAGGGCGCCAGCGTATTGATTGCCGCCACGTTCGAACCGAAGTTGCCGAGTTCGCCGGATGCATGCTGATACACGCCTTCCACATACACGTCGGTACGCTTGCTCAGCGAGTAGTCGCCTTGCAGCGACACCGTGTGCCACTTCGGATCGCCCGAGCCGTTCGAACCGGACAGCTTGCCGTCGGTGAACGTGTAAGCAGCAGCGAGGCTCAATGCCGGCGTCAGCGCATAACGGCCGTTCACTTCGTAGTTGTCCAGGTGCAGGTTCGTGCCCGCGATGCCAGGCAGCGTCGTGCCGCCGACGTTCACGCCGCTGATGCCGTCGAGTTGCGTATGCGTGTACACGAAACCTGCCGTTGCCGGGCCGTACGTGTAGTTGATGCCCGCGCCGTACGTGCGTTGCAGATCCGCTGCGATCGCCGCGGTGCCGTCGCCTTGCGAGACGGCGCCGCTCAGGTTCGAACTGCCGGACTTGTTCAGTTGCAGGTAAGCCGCGGCGAAGCTCAACGGGCCGTTATCGTACGAGGCGCCGGCGCTCCACGCGCGGTTATTGGAGAACTGGCCGGCCGAATTGCTGAAGCCGTACAGGCCACCGAACTTGAGGCCCGCGTAGTTCGCGCTCGTGTACTTCACGGCGTTCTTGATCGAGAACGAGTTGTCCAGATTGTCGTTGTCGAACGGATGAGCGGCCAGGTTGTTGCCGTAGCCCGCGCCCGCTTCCGACAACGGCGCGAGGTAATCGACCACCGAATCGTATTGACGGCCGAGCGTCAACGCGCCGTACTGATCGCTCTTCAGGCCGACGTAAGCCTGGCGATTGAACATCGTGCTGTTTTCCGAAAACTGGCCGTTGTTCAGGTTGAAGCCGCTTTCCAACGTGAAGATCGCGTGCAGACCGCCGCCGAGATCTTCGCTGCCGCGCAGGCCGAAGTAGGTGTTCGACACCGAACCGCTACCTTGTTGCCAATTGCTGTGGCCGCCCTGGTTGTTCGAGTACACGAGACCGGCGTCCAACGTGCCGTACAGCGTGACGCTGCTTTGTGCATGAGCGGTGATGGCAAACGCGCCCATGAGGCTTGCTGCGATGAGGGTTTTTTTCATGTTGAGATAACTCCGGGACAGTGCATAGAGAATCGCATTCCAGTGCTTATCGCCGACTTCGTCGGGTGCCTGACGATCCGCTGCGAAGTGTATGCCTGCTATTCCGATGTTTAATCGCATATGACGCAACAATGAATTCTCGAATCGGTAATGGCGAATTTGAATTGTGTAAGTGCGAGTAAATAAAGAACAATCCGATCATGTGTGGATTCGAGGCTGAGTTTGTCAATGCATGCGGTGTTGCTGACTCGCGACGCCGCACGTGGCGTGCTTATGCGGCAGGTTGTCGCGCATGTCGCCGCGGCGTGGGTCATTCACTGTGTTTCGCGCAATGCAGTGTTCCCATTCGCATGGTCTATTGCGGCTAATTGCAGTTCTACAATGGCTTGCCCTCTAACCAAGGGTTGCCTTTTTCATTTTTACGCGCGGCTTTCGGGCCGCGTTTTTTTGCGTCTTTTTTATAACCGGTTTATAAGTTCCCGCGCATAGCGAAATGGAATATGTCGATGGGCGAAATGCCCGTCCTGGCTTGTCCGTTCGTCAGGGGAGCGCGTCGGGCGCTTGCGGCACGGGTAGAATCGCAGGTTCGAAATATGTCTCCGCCCCGCGAACGTGAGTGAACCTGCAATGACCGATACCCCCCTTCCATCGTCCGACGCCGCTGATATCACGGAAGGCGCGCCCGCGATGGACGAACCGCTGCATGAAGCGCGTCTGTGGCGCGACGACGGCTGGACCGCGCGCGTCATCAAGAACGAAGACGACGAAGGCTGGGCCGTCGAGATGATCAAGGACGGCGAGGCGGAACCGGCGCTCGTCGGGCCGTGGACGATGGGCCGCAACAAGAAGGACCCGAAGCCGCTCGACACGTCGGCGTTCAACACGCTGGTGAAGACCGCTTCCGAAGTGCTGCGCCGCCATGAGCAGCAACTGCGCGCGCAATTGCATAAGGAAGTGCGGGTGGCAACCGCCGACGGCAACGACGAACTCGACGTCACGCTCGACATCGTGCCGGATGAAGACGAGCCGTATGCGCTGCTGACCGCGCTCGACACGTTCGGCGAGCAACTCGCGCAAGTGCAGGTCGCGCCCAACTTCAAGCTCAGTAAGGCGAGCGCGGCGGCTTGGGTCGAAAACGGATTTCGCCGTCCGGGTTGAGTCCGGGTTGAGTCCTGGTTAAAGGCGACGCGGTCCGATTCAGCCAACCGATCGCCGACGAAAGGCGAATCAAGGTATTACCGCAAGCTGTCAATATACTTTCACATTCGCTTCATAGAATCCTCGCATCATAGCGGCGCGAGCGTGAACCATGCGGTTTTGAGTGCGTGCCGACTGTGCATTTCCCCACGCTACCGAAACCCTGGATCACGACAACATGGCAGAGCCGCTCGATCTTTCCCGCCGTAAAGCCCTGAAACTACTTGCCGGTGTACCGATGCTGCCGTTGGGCGGTCTCGCCACGGCGTCGATGCTCACCGCGTGCGGCGGCAGCGACGACCTGGCGACGCCGGTCAAACCCGTGGCCAACTTCGTCTCGGCCGCCTTCAACAGCATGGCCGCGCCCACGCTGGCCGACCCCGCCGCGATGGCGAAAACCACAGTCGGCTCGACTCTCACCGTGCAACTGAGCGACGGCAGCAGCCGCACCTTCAAGCTCGCCTATCAGCCGTTCTTCATCACGGGCGACAGCGTGCCGAACATCAAGGGCGGCACGATCCTGGCGGGCGGCTATTTCGACATCAACAATCAGCCGATCATCGACACCTCGGTCGCGGGTAAGGAGCGTCAGTTCTATTCGGACTGCCCGGACGGCAGTTCGCTGATTCGACTCGACAATCCGACGGTGAAGGGCCTCAAGGGTAACGCGGTGTTCGCCGTGGTGCAGTTCGAGTACGCGACGCGCGATCAAAGCCTCAAGTCGATGTACGGCCAACTGCCGTCGCCGATCGCGGTGCTGACGCTCGATCAGGACCCGGCTACCGGCAAGCTCACGCTGGTGGGCTATCACAACGTCGATACGTCGCCGGCGCACGGCTTGTGGATCACCTGCGGCGCGAGCCTGTCGCCGTGGAACACGCATCTGTCGAGCGAAGAGTACGAACCCGACGCGACGACGATCGCGGCCAATAGCCAGTTCAAGGGCTTCAGCCGCAGCCTCTTCGGCAACGAAACGACCGCGAATCCGTACCACTACGGGCATTTGCCGGAAGTGACCGTGAATCCCGACGGCACCGGCACGATCAGGAAGCACTATTGCCTCGGCCGCATCTCGCACGAACTGATTCAGGTGATGCCGGACAAGCGCACCGTACTGATGGGCGACGACGCGACCAACGGCGGTCTCTTCATGTTCATCGCGGATCGCGAAGCCGATTTGTCCGCGGGCACGCTGTATGTCGCGAAGTGGACGCAGGTGTCCTCGAGCAGCGCGGGCGCGGCAACGCTTTCGTGGATCAACCTGGGCCACGCGACCAGCGCCGAGATCGAAACGCTCGCCAATCAGCTCACCGCGGCCGACATTCTGGACGTCGCGACCAAGGACCCGCTCGATACGAGCTACACGAAGATCAACTACAACGGCACCTTCAACTGGGTGCGCATCAAGCCGGGCATGACCAAGGCGGCGACCTTCCTCGAGACGCACCGCTACGCGGCGCTCGCCGGCGGCAGCATGGGTTTCACGAAACTCGAGGGCACGACGGTCGACATCAAGGACAAGGTGCTGTATTCGGCGATGTCGCGCGTCGAGAAATCGATGGTGCGCGGCAACGTCGCGTCGACCGATGTCGCCGTCGACAAGGCGATCAGCGCGGGCGCGGTGTACGCGCTGAACATGAAGGGCGGCCAGCTCGATCGCAGCGGCGGCGCGATCAACAGCGAGTGGGTGCCGGTGGACATGGCGCCGCCCGCGGCGCTGGTGGGCCAGGATCTCGCCGCCGCCGACGCGCTCGGCAACACCGCGAACCCGGACCGCATTGCGAACCCGGACAACCTCAAGTTCTCGGAAAAACTGCGTACGCTGTTCATCGGCGAGGACAGCGGCATGCACGTGAACAACTTCCTGTGGGCGTACAACGTCGACACGAAGACGCTCTCGCGCGTGCTGTCGTGCCCGGCGGGCGCGGAATCGACGGGCTTGCACGCGGTCGACGAAATCAATGGCTGGACCTACGTGATGAGCAACTTCCAGCACGTCGGCGACTGGGAAAGTCCGCTGCACGACAAGGTCCAGGCGACGCTCGATCCGCTGGTGCGCGCGAACTACAAGGACCGCTTCGGCGCGACCGTGGGATATCTGACGGCGGACCCGACGGGGATCAAGTTGTAAGGACGAATGGCGCGAAACCCGCGCTGGCAGAAACGAAAGAGGTGAGGCCCCGCGTGGGCCTCATAACTTCTCGACGGTTGCGCCTGGTCGTGTGAACCGACTCGACTTCAACCAGCACGGCTGGACCCTGCTGACCACGAGGTAAATGCACGAGGCAGATCGACGCCCTTGCAGGCCGCGAAAAATCCATCCGCCGCGACCATGCCTTCCCGGCAGATAGCGGCAACACTAGCCAACCGGCCATTCGTGCCACGCCGCGACCACCGCTCCCCTCAACTCCGCTTGCAAAAAATCGCCGTCACGAGCGGCGCGACACGATGCACGATCGCCGTGCTGCCGGTTCCGGCCACGGCGTTGCGCACCTTGGATTCGCTGCCGAACACCACGACGCCGTAGGCCGAACTGGCGACCGGTTCGCCATCGCCGACCCGGAACATCGGGTCGTCTTTCTCGTAGCCGACCACCGCGAACACATGAAAACCGAACGCGCTCAGATCGGCGCCCGACGCCGGCGTAAATGCGTTGATCGAATTGCTTTCCACGCGCCACGGCTTGGGATCGATGGCACGTTGCTCGGCAAGATCCGCGATGAACTGATGGCCGCTCTCATTGCAGGCGAGCGGCGCATCGAGGACGGTGGCATAAGCGATGAGCGGCAGCGCGGCGGCGAGTGCGAGAAGCACGGAAAAAAAACGTTTCATGAGCGTGAACGGCGACCCCTATTCGATGTAGTGTATTCACAACGGGTAGCGCATGGATGCCTGGACCCGCGGGAGCGTTGCGCATCTAGGCGATCAGCGTGGCGGGCGCAACTCGACCCGCACTTTATCCCGGTTCGGCAAATCCTGCTTTACGACGGACATGAAGCGGTAATGAACGCACCTCAAAGAAACCTACGGGAAGAAAGCAATATTTCACGATCCCGTATATATTTCCGGGTTATGAATTCGAGCCCCCTTCCTCCAACGAACGTTCCGCCGCCCAGAACATGGGACGCGCGGCTTGCCCGCCGGCTCGTCACGCCGCTCGTCAACACGCGCATCACGCCCAATCATCTGACCACGCTGCGTTTGATGATCGGCGTCGCTGGCGCGCTCTGTCTTGCGCGTGGCGGATTCGAATGGGCCAATGCGGGCGCGTTGCTGATTGTGCTGTCCAATTTCGTCGACCATACCGACGGCGAACTCGCGCGCATCGGCGGCAAGTCGAGCCGTATCGGTCATTTTTACGACCTTGCCAGCGATGCGATCGTCACCATCCTGTTGTTTGTCGGCATGGGTATCGGTGTAGGCGCCACGCGGATCGGCGGCTTGCCGGTATCGTCGGGCTGGCTCGGCGCCGTGGCCGGCATTGCGGTCGCGGTGATTTTCTTCCTGCGCATGCGTATCGAGGAAATGGCCGGCAAGGCGGGCACGAAGCAGGCATCGGTCGGCGGCTTCGAAACCGAAGACGTGCTGTATCTGCTGCCCCTCGTCACGCTGACGAGCGTGGTGATGCCGTTCGTCGTGGCCGCGTCGATCGGCGCGCCGCTGTTCGCCATCTGGGTGGTGGTCGACTACTGGCGCGTGACGCGCCGCGCCGCGCGCCCGGCCGAGGCCGCCAGCGGCTTTCCAAAACAGTCAAATGTGGGCTAAGTGAATGAGTACGCACGCCGAAGACGACGTGATCGCGCCAATTTCAGTTGAAGATTCCCCGGCCTCGTCGCCGGTTGCGCCGGCGCCCAATGCCGACCGCGCGGTCGCAAGCCGCACGCGCGCGTTCGATACGCCGCGCCTCGCAAGGCAGTTCGCCGATCAGGGCGCCTTCCTCTATCTGGAAGACTTTCTCGCGCCCGAGGTCACCGCCCAGTTGATTCAAAGCGCGCACGGCCTGCTCGATGAAGTGAACCGCAACTATCTGCCGGGCCACAAGCAGGGCGGCAGCGTGAGCCGCCATACGATCGACCGCCTCGCGCCGTTCATCGCGGAGCTGTATCGCTCGAAGGAGCTGATCGGCTGGCTGGAGCAACTGAGCGGCGACAAGCTGCAACTCTCGCCCGCCGACGACCCGCACGCGTATGCGCTCTACTACTACACGCGGGCAGGCGATCACATCGGCTGGCACTACGATACTTCGTACTATGACGGCCGCCGCTATACGCTGCTGCTCGGCGTGATCGACGAATCGTCGTGCCGCCTCGACTACGAACTGCACACGCGCAATCCTGACGTGCCCGACCAACCGGGCTCGGTGCAAATCCCGCCGGGCGGCCTCGTGTTTTTCGACGGCGACAAGCTGCGCCATCGCATCACGGCGGCCGGCGCGAATGAAATGCGCGTGTCGCTCACTTTCGAATACGTCACCGACGCGAACATGCGCCCGTGGCGCCGTTTGATCTCGAACATGAAGGACGCGATCGCGTACTTCGGTTTTCGCCAGGTTTTCCGTCAAATGACTCACCGCCGCAAGGACCGCGCATGACTCGCGCGGCTCTGATTCTGTTGTCGATCGGGACGGCGCTGTTCGTCGGCCTGCTCGCGTGGCAGGGTTTCGGTTCGGTCGCCTCGACGCTGCTCGCGGCGGGCTGGGGGCTCGCGCTCGTCGCGGCGTTCCATCTCGTGCCGCTCGCGCTCGACGCCGGCGCGATCTCGGTGCTGCTGCATCGGCATCCCGAGCGCGCGCATCATCATTTGTCGCTGCGCGACGCGTTGTTCGCGCGCTGGGTCGGGGAATCGGTGAACAGTCTGCTGCCCGCCGGCCAGATCGGCGGGCCCGTGGTGATGGTGCGGCAACTCTCGCAGCGCGGCATGCCCATGCGCGACGCGGCCGCCGCGATCACCGTCAGCACGACCGCGCAAGCGCTCGCGCAAATCATCTTCGCGCTGCTCGGCTTGCTGCTGTTCGGCGCCTACACGGCGCACGGCGCGCTGCACGACCTGCAAACCGCGACGCTGATCGCCACCGGCGTGCTGGGCGCGATGATCGTCGGCTTCTACTTCGCGCAGCGGCGCGGCATGTTCGGCCGGCTGCTCGGCGTGGTCTCCAAGCTGTTCGGCAAGCGCGACTGGTCCGCGCTGATGACGCGCGCCGAGGCCGTCGACGCCGCCGTGCAGGCCATGTACCGCGAGCGCGGCCGCGTGGCGGTCAGCTTCGCGTTGAGTCTCGCCGGCTGGATCGTCGGCACGGTGGAGGTGTGGCTCGCGCTGCGCCTGCTCGGCCATCCGGTCGACTGGGTCGACGCGCTGCTGCTCGAAAGTCTCGGGCAAGCGATTCGCGGCGCGGCGTTCATGATTCCGGGCTCGCTCGGCGTCCAGGAGGGCGGCTATCTGCTGCTCGCGCCGCTGGTCGGCTTGCCGTCGGACGCGGCGCTGGCCTTGTCGCTCAGCAAGCGCGCGCGTGAAATCCTGCTAGGCTTGCCGGGTCTGCTGGTCTTGCACTTCAGCGAACGAAGCTGGCAACGGCGGCGCGCCATGCGGCGCGTGCCCGTTGCCGATTAATCCGTTTCTTTTCAAAGGACCGCGCATGCGTGCCATCATCCTCGCGGCGGGCCTCGGCCTGCGTCTCCAGCAACCGCCTGAAGCCCAGTTCCCGAAGTGCCTCTTGCAGTTCGACGGCATGAGCCTGCTCGAACGGCATCTGCACATGCTCGAAACCGCTGGCGTGACGGACGCCGTGCTGGCGCTGGGTTTTCAGCCGGAATCGGTGCAGGGTGAGTTGAAGCGCATCAACTGGCCGCACGCGGTGGAAACCGTGCTGAACACGCGTTTCGATCTGGGCAGCGTGCTGACGGTGCACACGGTGGCCGAAGCGCTGACGCGCGGCGGCGACGTGCTGCTGATGGACGCCGACGTGCTCTACGACGAGCGCATTCTGCACGCGCTGGTGGCGGGCGAAACCGTTAACCGCCTGTTGATCGACCGTGATTTCGAAGCCGGCGACGAGCCCGTCAAGCTGTGCCTGAAAGACGGCGTGCCGGTCGAATTGCGCAAGCAGCTTGCCGTCAATCTCGAGTACGACACCATCGGCGAATCGGTTGGGTTCTTCCGCTTCCGCGAGGAAACCGCGCGGCGTTTTGCGCAGATCGTGGCCGGGTACGTTGATAGTGGCCGCGCGAACCTGCCGCACGAAGAAGCGGTGCGCGACCTGCTGCTGGAACGCAGCCAGGTGTTCGACACCGCCGACGTGACCGGCGCGCCGTGGATTGAAATCGACTTCCCGAACGACGTCGCGCGCGCGAACGTCGAGATCCTGCCGCAGTTGCAACCGCTGGTCAGCGCGTCGCGCTAAATCTTCCGCATGGCAGAGTGAGTCGGCTGCGTGCCGGCTCACCCCGCTTCGCTGCTCACCTCGTCTTTCAGGTTTCCTTGCGCGCTTGACTCTCGCGCGCGGCATCGACGCGCGGCATAAAACCCGTGTTCAGAAGCCGCGTTCGGCAGCATATATCGCGGATGCGATGCGATAATTGCGGCTTTACACCGACGGCCTCGCATCCCGTCGTCATGCCAATGCCTCTCGCTTTAGGCACTTTCATCGTTCCGCTGATCGTCGCGTGCGCGATGTTCATGGAAAACGTGGACGGCACGATCATCGTGACGTCGCTGCCGGTTCTGGCGCGCGACCTCGGCCAGGATCCCATCACCCTCAAGCTGGCCGTCACCGCGTATGTGATCGGCCTCGGCGTCTTCATTCCGATCTGCGGCTGGGTTGCCGACCGCTTCGGTTCACGCACGGTGTTTCGCACGGCCATCGGCATTTTCATGGCCGGCTCGCTGATGTGCGCGGCCTCCACCTCGCTCGGCATGTTCGTGGCCGCGCGCTTCGTGCAAGGCATCGGCGGCGCGATGATGGTGCCGGTGGGGCGCATCATCATTTTCCGTTCGGTGCCGAAGTCCGACTTCATCCGCGCGGTCAACTATCTGACAGTGCCGGCCTTGCTCGGGCCGGTGATGGGGCCGCCGCTCGGCGGCTTCATCACGACGTATCTGCACTGGCGTCTGATCTTCTTCATCAACATTCCGATTGGCCTGTTCGGCATCTGGCTCGCGAACCGGCACATCGCCAACGTGCGCGAAGCGCATCCCGGCCGGCTCGACTGGACCGGCTTCGTGTTATCCGCGAGCGGCGCGTCGCTGTTCATGCTGGGGCTTTCGCTGGTCGGCAGCGGTCTCGTGTCGAACAGCCTATCGGTCAGCATGTGCGTGATCGGCGTACTGCTGCTGGCGATTTACGTGCTCTACGCAAGCCGCGTCGAATTGCCGGTGCTCGATCTGCGCCTGCTGCGCATTCCGAGTTTTCACGCGAGCGTGGCGGGCGGCTCGCTGTTTCGCATCGGCCTCGGCGCCGTGCCGTTTCTGTTGCCGCTCGCGTTGCAGGAAGGCTTGGGCATGAGCGCGTTCGTGTCGGGGTCGATCACCTGCGCGTCCGCGTTCGGGTCGATCTTCATGAAGGCGGCGGCCTCGCGCATTCTCTGGCGCTTCGGTTTTCGCACGGTGCTGATGTTCAACGCGGCTTGCGCGGGTCTCGTCATCGCGGTCTATGGATTGTTCTTCCCCGGTACGCCGCATTGGCTGATCTGGTGCGTCGTGCTGTTCGGCGGCTTCTTTCCGTCGCTGCAATTCACGTCGCTGAATTCGCTGGCGTATGCGGACATTCCGAGCCGCGACATCGGCCGCGCCACGAGCGTCGCGAGCGTGATCCAGCAGATTTCGCTGGGACTCGGCGTGACGATCGCGGGCATCGTGCTGCAGATTTCACACGACGTGCAGGGTCATTCGACCATCGTGTTCTCCGACTTCTGGCCCGCGTTTCTTGTGGTCGGCCTGTTCTCGTTCATGTCGATTCCGGTGACCGCGTGTTTGCCGCACGGCACCGGCGATGAACTCGCGCGCGGCAACCGTGGCACCGCGTGAATCGTGAGCGGCGCCTTTGTTTTTTTGTCAGCCTCGACGCCCCCGGTGGGAACCTCGATCAAACCGCTTCCTTCACCGCTCTCAGGAACTGCTGCGTGCGTTCATGCCGGGGCGCGGAGAAGAACTGCTGCGGCGGCCCCTGCTCGATGATCTTGCCTTGCGAGAAAAAGCACACACGGTCCGCGAATTCGCGCGCGAAACCCATTTGATGCGTGACCATCAGCATCGTCAGATTGTGCTCGCTGCCGAGTCGCCGGATGACGTTCAGCACCTCGCCGCACAGCTCGGGATCGAGCGCTGAGGTGACCTCGTCGAACAGCATCACTTTCGGACGCATGGCGAGCGCGCGGGCAATCGCCACCCGCTGCTGCTGACCGCCCGACAACTGCGACGGATAGTGATTGCATTTGTCCTCCAGCCCGACCAGCGACAGCAGATCGCGCGCACGCTCGGTCGCTTCCTTGCGCGAGAGCCCCAACACCTGCATCGGCGCTTCGATCGTGTTGGCGAGCGCGGTCATGTGCGGGAACAGGTTGAAGCTCTGAAACACCATGCCGATCTTGCTGCGCACGCGCCGCAAATGCTTGAGCGAGGCGGGCACCAGCACACCGTTCTTGCGCATGTGCGTGAGCGGTTCGCCGTCCACTTCGATCATGCCGTCGGTCAGCGGGTCGAGCGTCATCAGCACGCGCAACAGCGTCGATTTGCCGGAGCCGCTCGGGCCGATGATCGCGACCTTCTCGTTGCGGCCGATTTCCAGATCGAGCGCGTCGAGCACCGTGAGCGCGCCGTAGCGCTTCGTCACGCCGGCAAAGCGCACCATCGGCTCGTCCTGGGTGCTGGCCTGCGGAACAAGTACTGAGGCGGGATCGTCTCGTTTCATCGGTTTCTCCACGGATAGGTCCGCATGCGGCGGGGTAGGGATGTCGAGGTCGGTTTTCACGGTCATGGCAGCCTCAAGCTGTATTCGAGCCGCCGCACGAGGTGCGCGAAACTCACGCTGATGAGCAGGAAGAAAATGCCCGCGAGTGTGATCGGTTCAAGGTAGCGAAACGTTTCCGAACCGATGTTCTTCGCCTGCTGCATCAATTCGACCACGGTGATCGCGGAGAGCACCGGCGTGTCCTTGAACATCGCTACCAGATAATTGCCGAGCGCCGGAATCACGGGACGAATCGCCTGCGGCAGAATCACGCCGCTATAGGTGCGCCACGGCGACAACGACAGCGCGCACGCCGCTTCCCACTGGCCGCGCGCCACGCCGTTCAAGCCGGCGCGATACACCTCCGACGTGTAGCACGCATAGTGCAGCGCGATCCCGACCGTGCCCGCGGTCAGCGCCGACATCGTGATGCCGTACACCGGCAGCACATAGAACAGCACATACACCTGGATCAGCAGCGGCGTGCTGCGAATGAATTCGACGATGAAGCCGACCGTCCGCGCGAGCGGCTTGATCGGGCTGCGCCGCAGCACCGCCAGCACGAGCCCCAGCACCAGCGCGATCGCAAAACCGATCAGCGTGATGAAGATCGTGTACATCGACGCGCGCAGCAGCGCCGGCAGAATCTGCTCCGCGTAATGCAGGTCGAAGAAGCTGTTCATCGGACGGCCCTCTGAATGATGCCGTGACTCACGCGGCGCTCGAAATGCCGCATCAGCGCGACGAGAATTTGCGCGAGCACGAAGTAGATGACCAGCGTGAGCACGAAAATCTCCGTGGTCTTGAAGGTCGCCTCGTCGAGTTGGCGGGCGCGAAACGTCAGGTCCGACAGCGTGATCAGCGACACCAGCGAGGTGCCCTTGAGCAATTCGATCATCAGGTTGGTGGCGGGCGGCAGCGCGTTGATCATCGCTTGCGGCAGGATGATGCGGCGCATTCTGGAAAGCGGCGACATGTTGAGCGCGAGCGCCGCCTCGAACTGGCCGCCCGGCACCGAGCGCAATGCGCCGCGCAGGATTTCCGAACCGTAGGCGCCATAGTGCAAACCGAGGCCGACGATCGCCACGGTAAACGGCGTCATCTCGATGCGAAACGGCGGCAGCGGCAGCACGAAGAAAAACCAGAAAAGCTGCACGAGCAACGAGGTGCCGCGAAAGATTTCGACGTAGGCATTGCCGAGCCAGCGCAGCGGCGTCCACGGCGCGAGCTTCGCGGCGGTCGCGACAAACGCCATGACGATGGCGAGCAAGGTGGCGCAGGCGGCGATCTCGATCGTCACGAGCGTGCCCTGGAGCAACAGGGGAAACAGTTCACGCATGGCGGTTCCTCGCTTGCATGACGGCGCGTGCGGTTGCACGCGCCTGGGGGAACTTCACGGCCGGCGCATGCCGGCGCGTGCGGACTTCGGGTGAATGCGCGCTCGGTGGGCGACCCGTTGCGCTCGGTTGAGGATTACTTGCCGCAAATCTCGGCGGCGGTGCGCGTGGTCAGATTCGTCTTGTCGAAACCGAAGGGCGCCACGGTTTGCAGATGATCCGGCGTGCCGAGCCATGCCTGCAATTGCTGATTGACCGCGTCGCGCAGATCGGCGTCCTCGGGACGGAACGCGAGCGCGCCGTAGCCGATGTGCTTCGGATCGTCCGTGAACTTGGCGACCGCCTCGACCTGGTCGGAGGCTTTCGCGGCGAGGCCCTTCATCGTCAGCGCGGTGCCGGCCGCCGCGTCGGCGCGGCGTGCGCGCACCGCCTGCAATTGCGCGGTGGTGTCGGGCACCTGCATGAGCTGCGCATCCTTCACGCCCGCATCGCGCGAATTGGCGAGTTCCACCGCGCCGGCCATGACGGCGAGCTTCACGTCGGACTGTTTGCCGATATCGGCGTAGGAATGCAGATTCTTCGGATTGCCTTTCAGCACCAGCAGCGTGTCCTGAATCTGGTATTGCGGATTGGCGAACGCGACCTGCTTGCAGCGTTCCGGCGTGATGTACATGCCGGCCGCGATCACGTCGAAGCGGCCCGCGCGCAGGCCGGGAATCAGCGAGCCCCATTCGGTCAGCACGCCGTCCACTTTCTTCACGCCCATCTTGGTGAATATCTTGCGGGCGATCTCCGGCGATTCGCCGGTCACCTTGCCGTCAGGCGTCGTGTAGGCAAACGGCGATTCGTTCGCATAGCCGATGCGCACTTCCCCGGTGCGCTGGATGCGCTGCAACGTCGTTTCCGCCGACGCATGTTGCGCCTGCGTCGCCAGAGCCGCTGCCGCGACGCAGAGGGCTCCCAGCAGTCGTGAAGTGCGCTTCGCTTTCATATCGATCCCATTGTGTGGCGTGGTGAATGCCGCGCCGCATCATGCGGTGCGGCAGCCGAAAGGGCTTGCGTTGCCCGCGATCCGCTTGCATCGCGTCGAACCCGTGAACGCAGCATACAAAGCCATTTTTTTGTTTGCGATTGCTCTAGGACAATAATTTTCCCGTATCGTTTGGCCGCACTATGGAAGTCGAAGCAGACAAGGGCGGGGGCCTGGAACCGTGGAGGCAGCGTTGATCGAGCAGTGGCGGGAGGCCGTGCGCGCGGTGCATGGCGTGGAATCGAAATATAAACGGCTGGTGAAGGCGATTGCCGGCGACATCGAGAGCGCGTCGTTGCCGGCCGGCGCGCGCCTGCCGCCGCAGCGCGACGTGGCCGCGGAACTGGCGATCAGCGTGCAGACGGTCACCAACGCTTATAAGGAACTGGAGCGCCAGGGGCTGATCCGCTGCGAAGTGGGGCGCGGCAGCTTCGTGGCGGCGCGCGTGACCGAAACCATGTCGAGCTACATGCTCGATACGGCCGAGCGCTCGGTGGTCGATTTCTCGATCGCGCGCATCGTGCATACGCCGGAGCACGACGCCATGTGGCGCAAGGTGTGCGCGACGCTCTCCACGCTCGACGATCAACCGTGGATTCGCGCGTTCCGGCCGATTGCCGGCTTCGAGCATCATCGGCAGGCGGGGATGGCATGGCTCGCGTCGCTGGGCATGCCCGCCTCGCCCGACACGCTGCTCGTGACGAACGGCGCGGCGCACGGCATCTTCCTCGCGCTGGCGTCGCTCGTCGGCCCCGGCGATACGGTGCTGTGCGAAAGCCTCACCGACCACGGCGTGATCGGCTCCGCGAACGTACTGGGATTCACGCTGAAGGGTCTCGAGATCGACGAGTACGGCATTCATCCCGAACACTTCGAGGAGATGTGCGACAGCGAGCGCATCACCGCGCTCGTCTGCACGCCCACGCTGAACAATCCCACCGTCGCGCTGATGCCGGATTCGCGGCGCCGCGCGATTGCGCGCATTGCCGAGCGCTACGGCGTGTACGTGATCGAGGACGACGTCTACGGCCCTTTGCCCGCCAAGGCCGCCACGCCCATATCGAGCCTGATCCCGGAGTTGTCGTTCTACTGCACCAGCATGACGAAGTCGGTGCTGACCGGTTTGCGCATCGGCTATCTGACCACGCCGCGGCGGCTCGCGCTGCGCGCCGAAAGCGTGCTGCGCGTGAGTAGCTGGATGGCGACCTCGCCGATGGCCGAAGTGGCGACACGCTGGATCGTCGACGGCACGGCCGAACGTCTGGTGCAGATACAACGCGAACGCTTGGGACGGCGTCAGGCGCAATTGCAGCAGACGCTCGGCAGCTACGTGCTCGGCGCGCATCCGCAGGCGTTGTCGGCGTGGCTGCGCGTGCCGGATCACTGGCAGGCGGACAGGCTGGTGAGGGAGTTGCGCAACCGCGATATCGCCGTGACTTCGCCCGATCCTTTTCTCGTGCGCGGCGCGGACCGGCCGAACGCGGTGCGCGTTTGCGTGGGCGCCGAAGTGAATGAAGAGACCTATAAAGGCGCGCTGGAAATCATGCGCGACGTGTTCGAGCAGTACCCGCAGGTGCACGATTTCACGTGAGAGCGAGCGACATAAACGAAATGAACTAGGACAATAGAAATCGTTTTTTAGAACATTAGACTGGGCTGCATTGAAGACGATGCGGCCGCAATCAGCCCACTCATGCAGGCGCGGCGGCATCGGCACCGAATCCTTTCGTGCAAGGCCGAGTTCATGTCCGTACTGTCGCTAGCCGATGTCTATCGCGCGCGTCGCCGTATCGAGGGGCGCGTCGTTCGCACGCCGCTGATCGAATCGCAGACGTTGTCGGCGGTGGCCGGTACGCAGGTCTTTCTCAAGCTGGAAACGGTGCAACCCATCGGCAGTTTCAAACTGCGCGGCGCGACCAACGCGCTCGCGCGGCTCGCTGAGCAAGGCTGCCGCCAGGTCGTCACCGCATCCACGGGCAATCATGGCCGCGCTGTCGCGCATGCGGCGCGCGCGCTGGGTATCGAGGCAACGGTGTGCATGTCGACGCTCGTGCCCGGCAACAAGGTGGAGGCAGTGCGCTCGCTCGGCGCGCAAGTGCGCATTGTCGGCAACAGCCAGGATGACGCGGAACACGAAGCGCTGCGGCTCGTCCGCGAGGAAGGCGTTGCCTATGTGCCGCCGTTCGACGATCTGCACGTGATCGCGGGCCAGGCGACGATCGGACTCGAAATCGTCGAAGCATTGCCGGACGTCGCGAATATCGTCGTGCCGCTATCGGGCGGCGGCCTCTTTGCGGGCGTTGCATTCGCCGCTAAAAATGCGAATCGCGCGATCGGTCTGACCGGCGTGACGATGGCGCGCGGCGCCGCGATGCACGCGAGCCTCACGGCCGGCCGGCCCGTCCTCGTGGACGAAGTCGAAACGCTCGCGGATTCGCTCGGCGGCGGCATCGGCCTCGAAAACCGCTATACGTATGCGCTCACGCGCGATCTGATCGACGAGACGGTATTGCTCGACGAGGCGTCGATCGCGCGCGGCATCGTTCACGCTTACCGGCACGAGCGGCTCGTCGTGGAAGGCGCGGCGGCGGTCGGAATCGCCGCGCTGCTCGACGGCGCATTGCCGGCCGAACGCATTCAACGCGGCCCGCTCGTGCTGATCGTGACGGGCGCCAACATCGATATGAAGCTGCATCACCGCATCGTCGAATCCACGCCGGTGCAATCCGACCCGCTCAATCCTCTATGACCTCGATCACGCTCCTTGGCGAAGCGCAGCTTCGCGAACTCGTGCCGCTCGATCGCGCCGCGATCGACCAGGTGGAAGCGGCCTTTCTCGCCCTCGCCACCGAGGCCGTCGCAATGCCGCCGATCCTGCGGCTCGATCTGCCCGAACACAACGGCGAAGTGGACGTGAAAACCGCGTACCTGCCGCGCTTCGACAGTTTCGCCATCAAGGTGAGCCCCGGCTTTTTCAATAACCCGGCGCTCGGTTTGCCGAGCCTCAACGGGCTGATGCTGGTGCTTTCCGCCAAGACGGGTTTGACCGAGGCGGTGCTGCTCGACAACGGCTATCTGACCGCCGTACGCACCGCGGCCGCGGGCGCGGTCGCCGCGCGCTGGCTCGCGAGGCAGCACACGCCGCAAGTCGCGGTGCTCGGCGCCGGCGAACAGGCGCGTTTGCAGTTGCAGGCGTTGACGCTCGTGCGCCGCGTCGAACACGTGCGCGTGTGGGCGCGCAATCCCGCCAATGCGCGGCGTTTCGCCGAAGAGATGAGCGCATCGCTGGGCGTGCCCTGCGAGGTCGCGCGCGACGTTCATCACGCGTTGGCCGAGGCGGACGTAGCCATCACCACGACGCCGAGCCGCACGCCGTTGATCGAAGCGGCGCATCTGCATCCGGGTTTGCACATCACGGCAATGGGCTCGGACGCCGAACACAAGAACGAGATCGCGCCCGATGCGTTGGCGGCGGCGCGCTATATCTGCGACCGCGCGCAGCAGACGCGCGTGCTCGGCGAACTGCATCACGCGCTGAATGCGGGCACGATGCACGCCGACGCCGCCGTGACCGAACTAGGCCAGGTGATCGCCGAACAGGCCGCGGGCCGCGTCGACGATTCGGACGTGACGATCTGCGACCTGACCGGCACCGGCGCGCAGGACACCGCGATCGCGGCGCTCGCGCTGCAGCGAGCGCGCAGCGCGGGCGTGGGAACGATTTTTCGCAACGACGTGAAGGGCTGAGAGGGCACGATGGCTGAGACAACACAACTGGAACGAAAGGCGGGCGTGAGCGCACAAGCGCCGGTCGTGCGTTTGCCGTTCGAGCGGGCCGAATACGCCACGCGTATCGGCAAGACGCGCAAGGCGATGCAGGCTGCGGGGATCGAATTGCTGATCGTGTCGGACCCGACCAACATGGCGTGGCTGACCGGTTACGACGGCTGGTCGTTCTATGTGCATCAATGCGTGCTGCTGGCGCTCGACGGCGAGCCGGTCTGGTTCGGCCGCGGCCAGGACGCCAATGGCGCGAAGCGCACGGTGTTCATGCAGCACGAGCAGATCATCGGTTACCCGGATCATTACGTGCAGTCCGCCGAGCGTCACCCGATGGACTATCTGGCGCGTGAGGTGATCGAGTCGCGCGGCTGGGGCGCGTTGAAGATCGGCGTGGAAATGGACAACTACTATTTCAGCGCCGCCGCCTATCGCTCGCTCGTCAATCATTTGCCGAAGGCGCAATGGCGCGATGCGACCGCGCTGGTCAACTGGCAGCGCGCGGTGAAGTCGCCGCGCGAGATCGAATACATGCGGGTCGCCGCCCGCATCGTCGAGAAGATGCACGCGCATATCGTCGAGCGTATCGAGCCCGGCATGCGCAAGAACGATCTGGTGGCCGAGATCTACTCGGCGGGGATTACGGGTGTGGACGAACATGGCGGCGACTATCCGGCCATCGTGCCCTTGCTGCCGACCGGCGCGGACGCCGCCGCCCCGCATCTGACGTGGGACGACACGCCGTTCGCGAGGAACGCCGGCACCTTCTTCGAAATCGCCGGCTGCTTCAAGCGCTACCACTGCCCGCAGTCGCGCACCGTGTATCTCGGCAAGCCGCCGAAGCATTTCATCGAAGGCGAACGCGCGGTAATCGAGGGCATCGAAGCCGGGCTTGCCGCGGCCAAACCCGGCAATACCTGCGAGGACATCGCCAACGCCTTCTTCGCGATGCTGCACAAATACGGCATCGAAAAGAACAGCCGTTGCGGCTATCCGATCGGCGCGAGCTATCCGCCGGACTGGGGCGAGCGCACGATGAGCCTGCGCCCCGGGGACAAGACCGTCCTCGAACCCGGCATGACGTTCCACTTCATGCCGGGCCTGTGGCTCGACGATTGGGGACTCGAAATCACCGAAAGCATCCTGATTACCGAGACCGGCGTCGAGACGTTTTGCAACACGCCGCGCAAGCTGTTCGTGAAGGAGTAGCGCACATGCGGGCATCACCCATTCAGCCGACGGTCGATTTCGATGCCGACGGCGAACAGCACGGTTTTCTGAAGCTGCCGTATTCGCACGATGCGTCCGCATGGGGCGCGGTAATGATCCCGATCAGCGTGATTCGCAATGGCGCGGGCCCCACGGCGCTGCTCACCGGCGGCAATCACGGCGACGAGTACGAAGGGCCGATCGCGTTGTCGAAGCTCGCCGCGACGCTGAAGGCGGCTGACGTGAAGGGCCGCGTGATCATCGTGCCGTTCATGAACTACCCGGCGTTTCGCGCGGGCAGCCGCACGTCGCCGATCGACCGCGGCAATCTGAATCGCAGTTTTCCGGGCAAGCCGGACGGCACGGTCACCGAGAAAATCGCGGACTATTTCCAGCGCTACCTGTTGCCGCTCGCGGACTACGTGCTCGATCTGCACGCGGGCGGCCGCACGCTCGACTTCGTGCCGTTCGCCGCGATTCACGTGCTGGCCGACGCACGCCAGCAGGCGCAGTGCGAGGCGGCGATGCGCGCGTTCGGCGCGCCGTATTCGATGCGGATGCTCGAACTCGATAGCGTGGGCCTGTTCGATACGGCGGTGGAAGAGGCGGGCAAGGTGTTCGTGTCGACCGAACTCGGCGGCGGCGGAACCGCGACGGCGCAAAGCGTGGCGGTGGCCTCGCGCGGCGTGCAAGGCTTTCTGCTGAATGCGGGCATTCTCGATCGGCGTAAGGCAGCGGACCGGCACACTCCTCGCACCACCACGCTGCTCGATATGCCCGACGGCTCGTGCTATACGACCAGCGAACATGACGGCCTGCTGGAGATGTGCAAGGACCTCGGTGACATGGTCGAAAGCGGCGAACTGATCGCGCGGATTTACGACGCGTCGCGCACGGGCGTCGCGCCCGTTGAATATCGCGCGCGCCGCAGCGGCCTGCTCGCGGCGCGGCATTTTCCCGGGCTCGTGCGGATCGGCGATACGGTGGCGGTGGTGGCGGATGTCGTCGAGCGCGGCATACCGGTGAACGTTTGATCGCGCGATGAAACTCGACCGCTACGACCTCGCGATTCTGCGCATCCTCGCGCGCGACGGACGCATCACCAAGTCGCGTCTCGCCGAGGAAATCAATCTGTCGATTTCGCCGGCGTGGGAGCGCGTCAAACGTCTTGAAGAGAGCGGCGTGATTCGCGGCTACCGCGCGGATATCGATTGGGTGCGCGCGTTCAAGGGCAGCCGCGTGGTGGTTGAAGTGACGCTCGCGCGGCATACCGCGCAGGACATGCGGCGCTTCGAGGAACGCGTGAGCGCGGCGTCCGAAGTCGTGCAATGCCATGCGACGGGCGGCGGCGTCGATTATGTGATGCACGTGATGTCGCGCGACATCGATCACTATCAGCGCTTCATCGATTCGCTGCTGACCGACGAGCTAGGCATCGAAAAGTACTTCACGTATATCGTCACCAAGGTGGTGAAGAGCATGCCGGAAGGCTTGCCGGATTGGGCGGACGAAGCCGTTGGCGAAAGCGGTTGAAGCAGCGCGGCGGCATGGCCCGAAATTCACCACACGCCACGGCGAAATCCAGAAAAAACCCGCACCTGTGGACGCCGGAACCAAAAAAACCGCCTCGCTGCGGAACGTACAGTGACAGACATACATCGCACACAGGAGGTCGTCATGTTGCTGGGTCATCCGGTTCTCTTCAAGTCGCTGTGCTACGTCGACGGACGCTGGGTGCACAGCGCCAGCGCCACCAGCGTCGCCGTGCTCAATCCCGCCGATCAGCGGATACTCGGCCACGTGCCGATGCTCGACGCGTCGCAGATCACCGAAGCCGTCGACGCCGCGCAACGCGCGTTCTCGACGTGGCGCTGGCTGCCGGTCGCAAAACGGTCCGCGCTGCTGCTGCGCTGGCATGAACTGATCCTGCGGCATCAGCATGATCTGGCCGCGATTCTGTCGCTCGAACAGGGCAAGCCGCTGGCGGAAGCACGCGGTGAAATCGCTTATGGCGCGAGTTTCGTCGAGTGGTTCGCGCATGAAGTGCGGCGTTTGAACGGCCGCACGATTCCCACGCATATCGACGGCGCGCAACTCGGCACCATGATCGAACCGGTCGGCGTGGCCGCGTTGATCACGCCGTGGAATTTCCCCTGCGCGATGATTACGCGCAAGGCGGCCGCCGCGCTGGCGGCGGGTTGCACCGTCGTCGTGAAGCCCGCGCACGAAACGCCGTTCTCGGCATTGGCGCTTGCGCAACTCGCGGAAGAAGCGGGCTTTCCGGCAGGCGTCTTCAACGTCGTGCTCGGCGAGCCGCACATGGCGATGGAAACGCTGGTGAGCGATACGCGGGTGCGTTCGGTGAGCTTCACCGGTTCGACGCGCGTCGGTTCGCTGGTCATGCAGACGGCGGCGAAAGCGGGCATCAAGAAAACAGCGCTGGAGCTGGGCGGCAACGCGCCCTTCATCGTGACCGAAGACGCCGACCTAGACCAGGCTGTGCGCGTGGCGATCGCCGCGAAGTTTCAAACCTCGGGGCAGGACTGCTGCGCGGCGAATCGCATTTTCGTCGCGCGTGCGGTGTATGAAGCATTCGTCACGCAATACAGCGACGCCGTGAAAAAACTCAACGTGGGCGCGGCATTCGAAGCCAACGTGGACGTCGGCCCGCTCATGCATCAGGCCGCTTTCGACGCCACCGCGGCGCGCGTGGCGGACGCCAGCGCGAAGGGCGCGCGCATCACCGTGGGCGGCGCCGCGCATGAACGCGGCGGCTGGTTCTTCCAGCCGACCGTGGTCGCCGACGCCGCGCCCGGCATGCGCATCTACGACGAGGAAAACTTCGCGCCGATCTCGGCCGTCTCGCCGTTCGATTCGCTCGATGAAGTGATCGAACGCGCGAACGATACCGAATACGGGCTCGCCGCCTACGTGTGCGCGAGAGACCTCAACACGGTGTTTCAACTGATTCGCCGCCTCGACTTCGCGATGGTCTCCGTGAACGGCGTGAAGTTTACCGGCGCGCCGATTCCGTTCGGCGGCATGAAGGCATCCGGCCTCGGCCGCGAGGGCGGGGCCGAGGGCTTCGAGCCGTTCGTCGAGACGCGCTATTTCTGCCTCGGCCAACTCGGCTTGCCGGTGACCGACAGCATGCCCGCTCACCGCACGAACACCGCGCCGCACGCGGCAGCGGCCTGAACCCGCACAACGCATTCAACGATTCAACGAAGGAGCTTTCCATGACCCAACTCGACCAACTCTTCGACGCCGACCGCGCGCATTTCATGCACCCTTCCACGCACGCTCACGACCATGCGAGCGGCGCGCTGCCGGGCCGCATCGTGACGGGCGCGAAAGGCATCCGCATCGAAGACCACCAGGGCAAGTCGTATATCGACGCGTTCGCGGGCCTGTATTGCGTGAACATCGGCTACGGCCGCACCGAAGTCGCCGAAGCGATCTACGAGCAGGCGAAGAAGCTTGCCTACTATCACACCTATGTCGGCCATTCGACCGACACGATCATCGAACTGTCGTCGCGCATCATCGACTGGGCGCCGCAGGGCATGAAGAAGGTGTACTACGGCCTGTCCGGTTCGGACGCCAACGAAACGCAGATCAAGCTCGTCTGGTACTACAACAACGTCAAGGGCCGGCCGAACAAGAAGAAGGTCATCTCGCGCCAGCGCGGCTATCACGGCTCGGGCATCGTCACGGGCAGCCTGACCGGCTTGCCGAGTTTTCATCAATGTTTCGACTTGCCGATCGAGCGCGTCAAACATACGGTGTGCCCGCATTGGTATCGGCATGCGCCCGCCGGCATGAACGAGGCGCAGTTCGTCGCGTATTGCGTCGAGGAACTGGAGAAGCTGATCGCGCAGGAAGGCGCCGATACGATCGCCGCCTTCATCGCCGAACCGGTGATGGGCACGGGCGGCATCCTGCCGCCGCCGGCCGGTTACTGGGCGGCGGTCCAGCAGGTCTTGAAGAAGCACGACATTCTGCTGATCTGCGATGAAGTGGTGTGCGGTTTCGGCCGGCTCGGTTCGAAGATGGGCGCGCAGCACTACGGCATCACGCCGGATCTGATCACGGTGGCGAAGGGCTTGACCAGTGCTTATGCGCCGCTGTCGGGCGTGATCGTCAGCGAAGGGGTGTGGGACGTGATCGACAAGGCTTCGCAGGAATTCGGCGCGATGGGTCACGGCTGGACCTATTCGGGTCATCCGATTTGCGCGGCCGCGGCGCTGGCGAACCTCGATATTCTCGAACGCGAGAACCTCACGCAGAACGCGGCGCAAACGGGCGCGTATCTGCTCGAACAACTGCATGCCGCATTCGACTCGCATCCGCTCGTCGGCGAAGTGCGCGGCGCGGGCATGCTGGCCGCGCTCGAATTCATGGCCGACAAGGACGGGCGTCGGCCTTTCGCCGCGGCGTTGAAGGTGGGTCCGCGCGTCTCGGCCGCCGCGTTGGAGCGCGGCTTGATTGCGCGCGCGATGCCGCACGGCGACATCCTCGGCTTCGCGCCGCCGCTCGTCACCTCGCGCAGCGAGGTGGATGAGATCGTGAAGCTCGCGCGCGCGGCGGTGGATGAAGTCGCTGCGCAGGTGCTCACGCCGGCGGCTTCGGCTTAAGCGGCATGCCCGGTTGGCAGCCTGGCGGCGGCTAACCGAGGCGGGCCCCTGAACCCGGCTAACAGCACGCCCGTTTGTGTACCGCGCATTGCAACTACGGAATGCACGGCTTCGCAAACGGGCGCTTCGCATGTTATAAGCCCAAGACAGCTTTCGTGACCGTCCGATGAAAGAGTCTTGGGGGGATATGCAATGAAGTTGTTCGGCAACGCCAAATCGTCCGCCAGTGCATTCGCGCTGGTCGCACTCGTTTCCCTTTCCACCGGCTTTCTCGAGGCCACGCCGGCCGTCGCGAAGCCGCCCGCGAAAGCCCAGCCCGCCGTACTCACCGCGTCCGCCATTGCGGTCGCGGACAAATATAGCGCCGACGCCGCCGAGCAGATTTTCAAGGAAGGCGGCAATGCCGTGGACGCGGCGGTTGCCATCGCCTTCACGCTGGCCGTGACGTATCCCGAAGCCGGCAACATCGGCGGCGGCGGCTTCATGACGCTTTATGTCGACGGCAAGCCGTACTTCCTCGACTATCGCGAGCGCGCACCGCTGGCCGCGACCAAGAACATGTATCTCGACGACAAGGGCGAGGTCATCAAGGGCATGAGCCTGTACGGCTATCGCGCGGTGGGCGTGCCGGGCACGGTCGACGGCATGTGGCAGGCGCAGCGCCGCTTCGGCAAGCTCAAATGGAAGCAGGTGCTGGCGCCGGCCATCCACTATGCGCGCGACGGTTTCGAGGTGAGCCAGCAATTGCAGAAACGCCGCGACGACGCGGCTAAAGAGTTCGCCGGCAAGACCAACTTCGACACCTACTTCGGCAATCTGAAAGAGGGCGTCAACTTCAAGCAACCCGATCTCGCCGCCGTGCTGCAGCGCATTTCCGATCAGGGCGCGAAAGACTTCTATCAAGGCAAGACGGCGGATCTGATCGCGGAGTCCATGCGCGGCCACGGCCTGATCACGAAGGCCGATCTGCAACAGTACAAGGCCGTGTGGCGTCAACCGATCCAGGCCGACTGGAAGGGCTATCGCGTGTACACCGCGCCGCCGCCGAGCTCGGGCGGCATCGGGCTCGTGCAACTGCTGAAGATGAAGGCCGACCTCGCATCCGACTTCAAGGACGTGCCGCACAATTCCGCGCAATACATCCATCTGATCGCGGAAATCGAAAAGCGCGTGTTCGCCGACCGCGCGCAATATCTCGGCGATCCCGACTTCTACAAGGTGCCGGTCGCGCAATTGACCGACGAGGCGTATATCGCCAAACGCGCCGCCGAAGTCAATCCGAAGGAGCCGTCGGACACGAAGAGCGTGCAGCCGGGTCTGGGCACCTCGATGCCGGAGAAGGCGGAAACCACGCATTTCTCGGTGGTCGACAAGTGGGGTAATGCGGTGGCGAACACGTACACCATCAACGGCTATTTCGGCTCGGGCGTGGTGGCGGATCGCACCGGCATCGTGCTGAACGACGAAATGGACGACTTCTCCGCGAAGCCGGGCGTCGCCAACATGTTCGGCGTGGTGGGCAGCGACGCGAATTCGATCGAACCGAAGAAGCGCCCGCTTTCCTCGATGAGCCCGACGATTCTGACGAAGGACGGCAAGGTGTCGCTCGTGATCGGCACGCCGGGCGGCTCGCGCATCTTCACGTCGATCTTCCAGGTGATCAACAACGTCTACGACTTCAATATGCCGTTGAAGGAAGCGGTTGGCGCGATGCGTTTCCATCACCAGTTGCTGCCGCCGAACACGATTTTCACGGAGTCGTATAAGCCGATCGACGGCGACCTTGCCAAGGAGGTCGAAGCCAAGGGCTATACGCTGAAGCAGCAGGGTTTCAACGGCGATATTCAGGCGATCAGAATCGACGGCGACACGCCGGAAGCGGCGGCCGATCCGCGCGGCCGTGGCGTGACGCGGGTGATTCAGTAAGCGGGCTCGCGCATGGCGGGCGGCGCGTCTCGATGGACGCGCCGTATCAAGACGAAGACGGAGACGAAAAAGCCTGGCCTGGCGCCCGAACCGATCGAGCGCCGGGCTTTTTTTCGTCTACGGGAAGCCCATCGCGTCAACTCACCTGTTCGACCGGCGTCAACGTCAATTCGACCCGCTGCGCGCCGCGCAGCACCGTCACGTTGACGGGCTTGTCGATACGCGACGCGTCGAGCGCGCGTTGCAGGCTGTCCACGTCGGGCACGGCAAGCGTGTCGATCGCGACGATCGTATCGTCGGTGCGCAGGCCGCCGAGCGCGGCCGGACTGCCCTTGACGATCTCCATGACTTGTACGCCGCTTTCCAGGCTCAAGCCGAAATAGCGCTGCACGCGGCGCGACAGCGGCGTCGTGGTGCCGGCCACGCCGATATAGGCGCGCCGCACGCGGCCGTGCGCGAAGATCTGCATGATGACCCACTTGGCGGTATCGATCGCGGTGGCGAAGCAGATCGCCTGCGCGCCCGGAATGATCGCGGTATTCACGCCGATCACTTGCCCCGCCGAATTGATCAGCGGACCCCCCGAATTGCCGGGATTGAGCGCCGCGTCGGTCTGGATCACGTCATAGATCATGCGGCCCGAGTTCGAGCGCAGCGAGCGCCCGAGCGCCGAGACCACGCCGGTCGTCACCGTTTGCGCGAGGCCGAGCGGATTGCCGACGGCGATCGCTATTTGCCCCACGCGCAGCTTCGACGATTCGCCCAGTTCGACGTGCGGCAACGGTTCCGGCGAGCCGATGCGCAACACGGCCAGATCGCTGCCGGGGTCGTCGCCGACCAGATCGGCGTCGAATTTCGCGCCGTCCGCGAGCGTCACCTGAATGTGCGTCGCGCCGTGCACGACGTGGCTGTTGGTGAGCAGATAGCCGTCGGGCGTGAACAGAAAGCCCGAGCCGGTGCCGCCGCGCGCGCCGCGTCTGTCGCGCGCGGACGGCTCGCCGGGCAGCCGGCGTTCGACGGCAATGAAGGCGACCGCCTGCTGCACGCGTTCCAGCGCGCCGATCACGGTGCGGGAATAGGCGTCGAGCAGCGCGTCGTCGGATAAGGGGTTGAGTGGATTCGGCCCCGGGGCGTCGGATGCGGCGCGCGACAGGTCATCGATGAAGCGTGGACGGCTTCCCATGGCGATGCTCCGGATAAACAGGCATGCAGATGCGGGGCGGGGCCAGGGTTTTCAAGTGCGGCGCGAGGCGGCGCGTGCCGGCGTGGCTATGAGACACTTTCCCCAAGGCACACGCCGGACACCCTGCCCGCAGGTCGCAGTCACGAGCCGCGCCGCGAACCCAAGGAGACAAGCCGCCATGAACTCACCTTCGACGCCATCGAGCGCGCCGGCCGAACCACGGATCGAATCGCTCAGCGCGATCACGCTCGCCACCGCCGACATGCCGCGCGCCGTGCTGTTTTATCAGGCGCTCGGCTTTCCGATGAACTACGGTGGGCCGCAGGCGGCGTTTACATCGTTCGCGTTCGGCGGTTCGTATCTGAACCTGATTCTCGACACACGCGCGCCGGTCGCCTGGTGGGGCCGCGTGATCGTCCACGTGTCGGACGTCGACGCGCTCTACCGCAAGGCGCTCGCGGCGGGATTGAAGCCCTCGCTCGAACCCTCCGATGCGTCGTGGGGCGAGCGCTATTTCCACATCACCGATCCTGACGGCCACGAACTCAGCTTCGCGAGACCGCTGCGCTAGCGCTCGGGCACTCGCAATCCGGTGTGCGTGGGGACGAACACCTCTCGTTTGGGTCGGTGCGCATGTCATGGCGCAATTCCATGCACGCTTATCCGGGGCCGAAAGCGCGGTACGGGCGGCGAGCAGGATCACGGCGGGCACAATCAAATCGAGGGGACGCAAATGTTCGGCTGCCTTCACCACTATCAGTTGTCTCGGTTCGGGCAGCGAGTTGCAAAATGGTTTTCTGGCGGGCTTGACTGTCTGGCAAGCGGAAAAGGCGCGTATCGACGGGCTGCGGTTTTGGCACGAAGTCGCACCGGTTGAAGGTTTCCCGTCGAGCGCCACTGTTTCCCACATTCATCCGCTTGGATTGGTAGGAAATTTTAAGGTGGCAGCGGAGTTGATTACGCTCGAGATGCTGAATGCCGTGGATCCGGCCGGATCAGTCGAATATCACCGGCAGATCCTGCCATATTTGAACAAATACGCGAAAGGGTATGCAATCATTGGGCCATAACTCGCAGCGTGAATCCGGTAGCAGATACGGGAGATGTTGCAGCTGTGACTCAACAGATCAACGGAGGACAAAATGGACATGCCGAAAGACTCATTGCGTACAACAGAGTTGCACCGATTTTGGGGCTTCCGCAAGAAACGAATTAAACGTTTTTTGGAATGCCTTGCTTGCTGCCTTTTGCTTTCGTCCGCCTCGTTGGCTAATGCCAACGGAGACGAACGTGCTGTCTGCCCCGCTGTATCGCCATCCATGGGTGTATTTTCCGCAGAGAAAATATACAAAAACTCGGTCGTTTCGATCGAAAAGAACGATGCAGATCACACGATAAACTTATCGATTTACCGACCGAATTCGAACGACTGCGAAAAGACTGTCTTCGCGAAATACTCTATAGAAGGCGGAGCGCCGAATGTCGACTCCCTGTTTTTCATGAATCTCGATGGCAAGCCAAATATTTTCACCATTGTTCATTGGGATGTAAATTCTCGCGGAATCGGTACATACGGAAAATACTACCAAATATTTGCATATACCTCGGACGAACAAGGCCGACTGATCGAAAATAAGAGGGTGGTCGACAACAGCGCAATGACCGGAATGGATGGCTATCAAGAGGGAGAGCAAACCTTGTTTCCCTATAAGACTGCAGGCGCCGTGAAATCCTTCTTCAAGTGCAATAAGGCAAAGTGCAAGTAATATTTCATTTCTCGAACCGAACCGTAGACCCGTGCTGAATCTGTCACTCGCCACGCGGCGCACCTAGCGCAAAAAGGCCGAGCGGCCGATTCAACGCACCACCAACGCCACCACCAACGCCACCACCAACGCCACCACCAACGCCACCACCAATACGCCGCCGCGGCGGTAACATGGATGACACTTGGCGCTTCGATAATCGAGCGCGTCCGCGTCGCGCTTGCCGACGCGCGCTTAACCGTTTCCGTTGCCAGGAGAGCCGCAATGAAAGAGCAGGATCCGAGACCTGAAGCCGAGATGCTGGCAGAGCGGCAACGCCGTTTCGAGGAGGACCTCATCGATGCGTACGACGAGGAACTCGAAATGGAGGTCGACGACCGCATCATCGACGGCGCCGAAGGCTTCACGCTCGAGCATCGCGAGGCGCGCAAGATGTATTTCCGCGAACTGTTCCGGCTGCAAGGCGAACTCGTCAAGCTGCAGGACTGGATCGTGCAGACCGGCCATCGCCTCGTCGTGATTTTCGAGGGACGCGACGCGGCCGGCAAGGGCGGCGCGATCAAGCGCATCACGCAACGGCTCAATCCGCGGGTCTGCCGCGTGGCGGCGCTGCCCGCGCCGAACAACCGTGAACGCACGCAATGGTATTTCCAGCGCTATGTTTCGCATCTGCCGGCGGGCGGCGAAATGGTGCTGTTCGATCGTAGCTGGTACAACCGCGCGGGCGTCGAACGCGTGATGAATTTTTGCAGCGAGGAAGAGTACGAAGAGTTTTTCCGCTCGGTGCCCGAATTCGAAAAGATGCTGGCGCGAAGCGGCGTGCAGATTCTCAAATACTGGTTTTCGATCACCGACGAAGAACAGGAACTGCGTTTCCAGAACCGCATTCGCGATCCGCTGAAGCAGTGGAAGCTGAGTCCGATGGATCTGGAAAGCCGGCGCCGCTGGGAAGCGTACACGCTCGCCAAGGAAGTCATGCTGCAGCGTTCGCACATTCCCGAGGCGCCGTGGTGGGTCGTGCAGGCGGTCGACAAGAAGCGCGCGCGCCTGAACTGCATTCATCATCTGCTGAGCCAGGTGCCGTATCACGAGATCGAGCATCCGCGTGTCGAATTGCCCGACCGGGTCTATCACGACGAATACAGCCGCCAGCCGGTGCCGGAGTCGATGATCGTGCCCGAGGTGTATTGAGCGTTGAGCGCGCACGGCTCGCTTGCCGCCGGAAAGGCGCGCGAAGCGGGCGGGGTTGGCCGACAATGCGATGTCGGCCCGCGGCGGCGGATTTAATTTCCGTTGACGGATGTTTTGGGGCTGACCGATAGTCTTGGCCCGAAAGGTCCGTTAATTCCAGGCTCCGTGCGTGAACAACACAACCCGCTCTTCCTCATCGCGCGCTGACCATGTCTATTTCAGCGTGCGCGACGATATCTTCGACATGCGTCTCTTGCCCGGCGACCGGCTGACGGAAGGCAGCATCGCCGAGCGTTTCGGCGTGTCGCGCACACCCGCGCGCGAGGCGCTGCAGCGCCTGCAAAGCGACGGCCTGATGCGCGGCTACGTGCGCGGCGGCTGGGAAGTCGTGCCGATCGATTTCAAGCGTTTCGAAGACCTGTACGAGATGCGCAAGCTGATCGAAACCTTCGCGGTGGGCCGGCTGGTTGCCGCCGACATGTCGTTATCCGGCAGCGTGCAGCAGATGCTCGACCGGCTCGACGCCGTCTGGAACGTGCCCCGCGCCGAGCGTATCCGCGAGGGCTGCGAGATGGTGGCGCTCGACGAAGCCTTCCACCAGGCGCTCGTCATCGCCGCCGACAACTCGGAACTGAGCGCCGCGATGCAGCGCGTGACCGACCGCATCCGCGTGGTGCGGCGGCTCGATCTCGTCTACGGCGACTGCATCGACGACACCTACGACGAGCACATCGCGATTCTCGACGCGATCCGCCATCGCGAGACGGAGCGCAGCGTCGCCTTGATCGGGCGTCATATAGAAGGCAGCCGCGCCGAAGTGCGCAGCCTGACCGCCGAACGCCTGCAACGCGCCCGCACTGCAATGGAGCCGCACGGCGCTCCGTATGCACCACCCAGGTTGCGGCGCACCACCTAGGGTCATCCCTTAGTCATCCCGATTTGCCCCAAAGCCCTATGTAGCGGACGTTTCAGTCCGCGATGCGGATTGGCATGGTTTTCGCATAACTGCACGCCATGTATACAAGCAAACTTCTGCCGGAAATATGTCAGCCGACTATCTGAATTCGACCCGCGGAACCCGCGGCATGGCGGTCGCGCCGCATGCGCTCGCCGCGCAGAGCGCCCTCGCGATCCTGCGCGACGGCGGCAACGCGGTCGAAGCGATGATCGGCGCCGCCGCGACGATCGCGGTTGTCTATCCGCACATGAACAGCATCGGCGGCGACGGTTTCTGGCTGATCGCGCGCCCCGGCGCCGCGCCCGTGGGCATCGAGGCATGCGGCGCGGCGGCGCTCGCCGCCACGATCGATGAATACCGTTCGCGCGGCCTTGCCGCGATTCCGACGCGCGGTCCGCTCGCGGCGAACACCGTGGCCGGCACCGTGTCGGGCTGGCAGCTCGCGCATCGCTGGTCGACGGACATGCTCGGCGGCAAAGTGCCGGTCAAGCGTTTGCTGGAAGACGCGATCCATTACGCGAGGCACGGTGTGCCGGTCACGCGCAGCCAGTCGCAGTGCGTGGCGAGCCGGCTCGACGAATTGCGTCCGGTTGCGGGCTTCGCCGAAACCTTTCTGCACGACGATCGCGCGCCCGCTACCGGCGAGCGTTTCGTTGCGCCGCGCCTCGCCGCCAGCCTGGAGCGTCTCGCCGACGCCGGTCTCGACGACTTTTATCGCGGCGACCTCGCCCGCGGCATCGCGGTCGATCTGCAATCGGCCGGCTCGCTGCTGACGCTCGCGGATCTCGAACGACACGAGGCGCGGCTGCGCACCCCGCTTGCGCTCAAGCACTCGCTCGGCACGATCTACAACATGCCGCCGCCCACGCAAGGACTCGTCTCGCTGCTAATTCTCGGCACGCTCGACCGCGTGTTGACGCAGGACATGGACCCGCTCGGTCCCGAGTTCGTGCATGCCTGCGTGGAGGCGACCAAGCTGGCCTTCGCCGTGCGCGATACCGGGATCACCGATCCCGACCACATGCGCGCGGATCCGCGCGCGCTGCTCGAACCGGCGGCGCTCGACGCAATGGCCGCGCGCATCTCGCCGACGCAGGCCGCGCCGTGGGGCGCGGGGCGTGGGCCGGGCGACACGGTGTGGCTCGGCGTCACCGATAGCGACGGCGTGTCGGTGAGCTTCATCCAGAGCATTTATCACGAGTTCGGCAGCGGCATCGTGCTGCCGGGGTCGGGCATCAACTGGCAGAACCGCGGCTGCAGTTTCTCGCTCGACGAGCGCGCGCTGAATCCGCTGATGCCGCTGCGCCGACCCTTCCATACGCTGAACCCGGCGCTCGCGCGTTTCGACGACGGCCGCACGATGGTGTACGGAAACATGGGCGGCGACGGTCAGCCGCAATCGCAAAGCGCGGTGTTCTCGCGCATCGCCAACTTCGGCTGGAATCCGCAAGCCGCGATCGACGCGCCGCGCTGGCTGCTCGGCCGCACGTGGGGCCAGTCGACCGACACGCTCAAGCTGGAGGCGCGCTTTGCGCCCGGCACCGTGGCGCGGCTCGAAGCGCTCGGTCACGAGGTCGAGACGATGCAGGCTTACGACGAAGCAATGGGCCATGCCGGCGCAATCGTCCGGTATCCCGATGGACTTATCGAAGCGGGCCACGATCCGCGCAGTGACGGGGTTGCCGCGGGCTGGTAAAAGCACGCGCGCTTTTTTTCAATCGAACCGCAGGTCCGGCCTATCGGCACGGAGGACGCCGCACGTTTGCCGTTTTCCGGCACGCATGCGCTCGGTAACTGGAGTCATCATGACCACACGCTCTCAACCCATGACATCCGCGGACATCGGGAACGTCTCGACCTCCGCCGCGCACAACCGCTGGCTTCAGCTCGGACTCGGTCTCGTCTGCATGATGGCGATTTCGAGCCCGCAATACGTCTGGACGCTGATGACCAAACCGCTCGCCGCGAAACTGGGCGTCGCGCTGCCGGAACTGCAAGTGACGTTCTCGCTGCTGATCATTCTGCAAACTTTCTTCTCGCCGTTCCAGGGCAAGCTGATCGACCGCTTCGGTCCGCGCATGCTGATCTCGATCGGCACCGTGATGTCGGGCCTGAGCTGGGTGCTGGCCGCGCAGGTGCAAAGCGCGCCGATGCTCTATCTGACTTATGGCGTGGTCGGCGGCTTGGGCACCGGCATCGTCTATGTCGGCGTGGTGGGTTTGATGGTGCGCTGGTTCCCGAAGCAGCGCGGCTTCGCGGCGGGCGCGGTGGCGGCCGGCTACGGCATGGGCGCGATCGTCACGACCTTTCCGATCGCCACGTCGCTGCAGGCGCGCGGCATCGACGCCACGTTGTGGATGTTCGGCATTGCGTTCGCGCTGGTCGGCTTGCTGGCCTCGCAAGGATTGCGCGTGCCGCCTTCGCACGAAAGCGTCGCCGCGAGCGCGGCCGGTTCCGGCGCATCGGCCGTGGCGAATCTGCGTCCTTCGCAAACGCTCAAGACGCCCGTGTTCTGGCTGATGTTCGCGATGATGACCATGATGTCCACCTCGGGCCTGATGGTCACCTCGCAAATGGCCACCTTCGCCGCCGACTTCGGCGTGACCAAGGTGCTCGTGTTCGGCATGGCGGCGCTGCCGCTCGCGCTGACCATCGACCGCTTCACCAACGGCCTCACGCGGCCGCTGTTCGGCTGGGTGTCCGACAAGGTCGGCCGTGAAAACACGATGTTCTTCGCGTTCGCGCTCGAAGGCGTGGCGATGGCGCTGTGGCTCCTCACCCGCGAAAACGCGGTGCTGTTCGTGCTGCTGTCGGGCGTGGTGTTCTTCGGCTGGGGCGAGATTTTTTCGCTGTTCCCCTCGACGCTGACCGACACCTTCGGCACCCGTCACGCCACCGAGAACTACGGCTGGCTGTACATCTCGCAAGGCATCGGTTCGATCTTCGGCGGCCCGCTGGCGGCGCTGATGCACCAGCACGCCGGAAGCTGGGTGCCGGTGTTCGCCACCGCGATCACGCTCGATATCGTGACCGCGCTGCTCGCGATTGCCGTGCTCAAGCCGATGCGCCGCCGCTTTCTCGCCACGCCGCGCGGTCTTTGACGGAACGGCGGCGGCTTGTGCCGGCGCACCATGAATCGTGATCGAGGAGCAGGCATGTCAGTTCAGCTCGCATTGCGCAACATCCGCAAATCGTTTTCGAACAAACTGGGTTCGGTCGACGTGCTCGGCGGTCTCACGTTCGACATTCACGAGCGTGATTTCGTCAGCATCATCGGGCCGTCGGGCTGCGGCAAGACGACGGTGTTCAATGTGATCGCGGGGCTGCTCGAAGCCGATAGCGGCGACATCGTCTATCGCGGGCAGGCCGTGAATGGATTGCGCGGCAAGGTCGGCTACATGATGCAGCGCGACCTGTTGCTGCCGTGGCGCACGGTGCTGCAAAACGTGCTGATCGGCCCCGAACTGTCGAACATGCCGGCGGCGCAGGCGCATGAAATGGCGATGGAGTATCTCAACACCTATGGCCTCGCCGGCTTCGAGAACGCTTATCCGCGCATGCTGTCGGGCGGCATGCGCCAGCGTGTGGCGCTGATCCGCACGCTGATCAACGATCCCGACATCATCCTGCTCGACGAGCCGTTCTCGGCGCTCGACTATCAAACGCGCCTCTATCTGGAGGGCGTGCTGATGGAAGCGGTCGAGACGTTCCACAAGACCGTGGTGCTGGTCACGCACGATATCGACGAAGCCGTCGCGTTGTCCAAACGCGTCGTGGTGCTCGGCGGACGTCCCTCGCAGGTGAAGAAGATCTACGACATCGACATTGCCGCGCGTTCGCCGATCGGCGCGCGCAGCGATCCGAACTTCGCGGGCTATTTCCATGCGTTGTGCGGCGAGCTGGATATCCAGACCGAGGTGAGGGCAGCATGACGCAATCCGTTTCCATCGATAAAAGCGCAGCGGCGCGGCGCGCGCCGCACACACGCTCGCGGCGGCTCGTGCTCGACAGCGGCTGGGGCCGCTCGTTGCTGCAACTCGCGGCGGTGCTCGCGTTCTTCGCGCTCTGGGAAGGCGCGGCGCGTCTCGGCTGGGTGTCGAACTTCCTGGTCGGCTCGCCGGCGAAAATTCTCGACGCGCTGATACGCGACATCCGCTCTCATCAGTTATTCGTCGATACCGGCTACACGCTCTTCGAAGCCATTCTCGGCTTCGTGTTCGGCACGGCGGTCGGCTCGGTGTGCGGGCTCGCGCTCTGGTATTCGCCGTTCGTCGCGCGGCTGATCGAGCCGTTCATCGTCGCGATCAATAGCGTGCCGAAGATCGCGTTCGCGCCCATCGTGATCTTATGGTTCGGCACCGGTTTGATATCGAAGGTCGCGCTGGCGATTTCGCTCACCGCCATCGTCGCGCTGATCGCGGCCTACGAGGCGGCGAAAGACGCCGATCCCGATCTGCAGGCGCTGCTCGTCACGCTCGGCGCCGACAAGAACGACGTGTTCATGAAGGTGGTGGTGCCGTTCACGCTGCCCTACGTGATCTCCACGTTCCGCATCAACGTCGGCTTCGGCCTGGTCGGCGCGGTGGTGGGCGAATTCATTTCATCGGAGAAAGGGCTCGGGCACATGATCTTCACCGCATCGAGCCTGTACGACCTCAACACGGTATGGGCGGGACTCTTCGTGCTGATGGCGATCGGCTTCGTGCTGTACTTCCTGATCGATCTCGTCGAGCGCAAATTGCTGCCGTGGCGGCAGGCCTCGAATACGAGCACGCTGAAGGTTTAAACGCATTCCCGGCAGTCCAATCACTTCTCTCCCAGGACAGGACGATGGCATTCACCGCAAAAAAAGCGCTCGCCGCGCTGACCACGGCTTTGGCGCTGACCGTTGCATCCGTTTCATTGCCGGCGTTGGCCGCCGACAAGAAAGTCACCATTTCGCAGGCGTTCCAGTCGATGCTCTATCTGCCGCTCTATGTGGCGATCGACGGCGGCTTCTTCACGAAGGAAGGGCTCGACGTCACGAGGCAGACGGCGGGCAGCCCGAGCGCGGCGCTCTCGGCGGTGTTGTCGGGTAGCGCCGATTTCTCGCTGCACGGACCCGAGTGGACGGCGGTCGCCGCGGAGAAGGGCGCCGATGTCGATATCATCGCCAACGTCGTGAACGGCGCGGCGGTATGGATCGCCGCCGCGCCCGACGTCAAATTCGACAGCATCAAGGACGTGAAGGATCAGGTCGTGGTGTCCGGGCAGATGCCGACCACCAGCACGTCGCTGTTCCTGAAGCTGCTGAAGGAAAACGGCATGTCGCAGAGCGACGTCAAGCTGATTCAGGTGCCGCTCGGCTCGGAGATCGGGCCGCTCGTGGCCGGGCAGTCGAAGATCGCGGTGATGTACGAGCCGGGCCTCGACCAGGCGGTCGCGAAGGGCATGAAAGTCGTGCTCGGTTTTCCGAAGCTCTATGGCGAGTACGCGTTCTCGTCGATTTCGGCGAAGCGCGGCGTCGATCCCGATGCGGCCGCACGCTTCGTGAAGGGTCTGCAAAACGCGCTGCGCTACATGCAGAGCAATCCGGCCGAAACCCAGGCGATCGCGCGCAAGGAATTCCCGACGCTCGACCCGGCGGTGGTGGACGCGGCCGTCAAGCGCATGCTGACCGAAGGCGTGTATCCGAAGAGCGTCGACATCACGCCCAAAGCGCTGGCCGTTGCGATGGATACGCAAATCGCGCTCGGCAATCTGAAGCAGCAGCCGAAGTACGATACGTTCATCGTCCACAGTTATATCCAGCCCGCGCTTGCCGCGAAATGAACGGCTTTCCGACGCTCTCATGACGACCTTCAATCAAGCACCGACCATCGGCGAGATCCGCGCGGCGCTCGCCGCGGGTGACGCCACCGTGGCGCAGTACGTTTCGAGCGCTTACGATGCCGCGCAACATTCGCAGGCGGCGTTGCACGCATTCTGTTATCTGCCCGATACGCCGCCGGCCACCCTCGCCGATGCCGCCGCGCCGCTCGCCGGCGTGCCGGTCGCGGTGAAGGATGTCATCGACACCGCCGACATGCCCACCGAATTCAACTCGGCGGCCTACAAGGGGCGGCGCCCCGAGCGGGATGCGTGGATCGTGGCCCGCTTGCGGGCCGCGGGCGCGGCGATTCTCGGCAAGACGGTGACCACCGAGTTCGCGTGGCGTCATCCGGGGCCGACGGTCAATCCGTGGAACGGCGCGTTCACGCCGGGTGGATCGTCGAGCGGTTCGGCGGCGGCGGTCGCGGCCGGGATCGTGCCGCTCGCGCTCGGCACCCAGACGCAGGGCTCGGTGATCCGCCCCGCGGCTTATTGCGGCATCGTCGGTTTCAAGCCCACCTACGGCACGATCGCGCGAACCGGTGTGTTGCCGCTCGCGTGGTCGCTGGATCACGTCGGGCTGTTCGCGCGGCGCGTCGCGGACGTGGCGTATGTGTTGAAACTCGTCGCGGGCGCCGATGCCGCCGATCCGCA
>Ga0255336_100621_pt1 | contig 47043 bp, 46 predicted proteins | sample MeOH1_35cm_T3_17_FD_189102 | JGI IMG/M metagenome (GOLD analysis project Ga0255336, IMG submission 189102) | Sandy soil microbial communities from University of British Columbia, Vancouver, Canada - MeOH1_35cm_T3_179 | ecosystem: Engineered > Artificial ecosystem > Sand microcosm > Unclassified ... | reverse complement strand
CTAAAGCTCGCATTTGAAAATACTTTGGTTAATATGCGGGCACTCAACGAATAGCGAGCGCTAAACAAAACATGGAACAGTTGACCTTCGGGGCCTGCGTCAAGAAAGGATGGATCAGTTCGTGGCAAGCCGTCACGCAGATGCCGTGGCTGTTCGTCGGCGTTTGGGCGGTGTTCGCCTGTACTTCGCTGCTGATCGGCCAGCGGCCGTCGAACGCCGCGGGCGCTGTGGCCCCGGCCGCGCTACTCGGCCACGCGCTGCTTTCACTGGGCTTTTTCGCGTTGCAGATGGTGGTGTCCAGCGTGCTGACGATCAAGGTGCATCGCTTCGTGCTGCTCGGCGAAGGCGCGAACCCGCTCATGCCGCTGAATGGCAAGCCGCTCGGCCGTTATCTGGCGGTGTGGCTCGCCAGCATGCTGATCGTGCTTGCGGCGATGGGGCTCACCTACACCGCCACGCGCGGGTTCAAGCTGGCGGGCCTCGTCTATCTGCCTGTGATCGCGATCTGTCTGTTCGTGTCTTTCCGGCTGATCCTGCTTTACCCGTCCATTGCGCTCGGCGGCCGCCTCACGCTGCGCGCCGCATGGCGCGACAGCCGCGGGCATGTCTGGAACATGTTCGGTGTCGGCGTCGTCGCCTGTCTGCCGCTTATCGTCGTAGCCGTACTCGTGGGCATCGCCTTGGGCGTGTCCATGCCGAACGACTATTCGAGCAAGTCCCTCAGCGTTGTCGAGGCGCTGCTGAATGTATCGTTGGTCGTGTTGGTGGCGGCTTCGCTCTCCTGGCTCTACCGGCGTTACGCTCGCGAGTTGCTGGCGCACGTCGACACCGCGCCGCAGTAAATTGCATATTCGCGCATATTCGCGCGCATGCGCGTACCTTCGCGCCGCGCTCAAAACAGCTTGCCCGGATTCAGGATGCCGTGCGGGTCGAGCGCATGTTTAATCGCGGCCATCGCCGCCAGTTCCGTGGCTGAACGCGAAATCGGCAGAAACTCGCGCTTGAGCAAGCCAATGCCATGTTCCGCCGACACCGATCCGCGCAGCGGACGCAGCATCTCGTAGACGAACGCATACACGGCGTGATGCTCGACGCCGGCAAGCGAATGGCCGTCGACGGTGACATGCAGATTCGAATCGCCGATATGCCCGAAGAAATACGCCACGTTGCCCGGCCATTGCCGATCGAGCGCCGCGCGGCAACGGTCGACGAACGCGCCGATCTCGCCGATCGGCAGGCTCACGTCGAAGTTGATCGCATCCAGCCGCACCGGAAACTCCGCGGTGCACTCGCGAATCGCCCACAGCGCGCGCGCATCGGCCACCGACTGCGCGATCACCGCGTCGCGGATCGCGCCGGCGTCGAGCGCGTCGGTCAGCGCGGCGGCGAAACGTTCGCCGTCGTCGCCTGAATCGAAGCCCGCATGTTCGATCAGCGCATAAAGCGGATGCGGGTCGGCGAACGGCGAGCGCGTGCCCGTCAGCTTCACGCCGAAATCGTAGAAGTCCGGCCACATGATCTCGAATGCACCGATGTCGTTGCCGAAACGCGTCGACAGACGGCGCAGCAGGTTCACGGCGCCGTCGTACCCGTCGAGCGCGACCAGCGCCGTGTGACGCGCCGCGCGCCGCGGATGGAGCCGCAACACCGCGCGCGTGATGATGCCGAGCGTGCCTTCCGATCCGATGAACCAATGTTTCAGGTCGTAGCCGGTATTGTTCTTGACCATCTTGCCGAGCGAGGTCAGCACGTCGCCATTGGCGAGCACCACTTCCAGCCCGAGCACCTGATCGCGCGCGGTGCCCGACTGGACCACGCGGTTGCCGCCCGCGTTGGTCGCCAGATTGCCGCCGATCTGGCACGAGCCGCGCGCGCCGAGATCGAGCGCCAGTTCGAAGCCGGCTTCGGCGGCCGCTTCCTGCGCGGCTTGCAAGGTCGTGCCGGCGCGCACCGTGAGCGTGGCCGACGCGGCATCGACTTCCTCGACGCCGCTCAAGCGTTCGAGCGATAACGCGATATCCGTGGCGCGTGCAATCGCGCCGCCCGCGAGACCGGTCATGCCGCCTTGCGGCACCACCGGTTGATGCGCCGCATGGCAGATCGCCAGCGCGCGCGAGACTTCTTCCGTGCTGCGCGGCAGCAGCAACGCGGCGGGGCGCGTCGGATCGTGGCGCGTCCAGTCGGTGAGCGCGCGTTCGCCGATCTCTGCGCCGACGCGCACCGCATCGTCACCGAGCGCGGCGCGCAGTGCATCGAGTGTCGCGGCAAGCGGCGCCGCGCTGTGTGTCCCGCTGTGCGTCCCGCTGTTTGTCCCGCTGTTTTCCCTGCTGTTATCCGTCATGCAGTGGTTCCTTGCGTTCCTTCGCGTGCCTGCTTCTTCCGATAACCCATCGAATCGTTGATGCGCCCGAGGATATAGTCGCCTGCCGCAACCGGCTGATACTTCAGGTCGGCCTCGCTCGTGCCGAGCTCGCGCGGATCGACCCGCGCGCCGTAGGTGGGATCGTAGAACGTCGCGATCGAATAGCGCTCGCGCCCCGACGCATTGATCACGCGATGCAGCGTGGAGCGGAAGCGGTCGTTGGTCCAGCGCGCGAGCAGATCGCCGACGTTCACGACGAAGCTGCCTTCGATCGGCGGCGCCTCCACCCATGTGTCGTTGGCGATTTCACGCACCTGCAAGCCGCCCACCTGATCCTGCCAGAGCAACGTGATGCAGCCGTAGTCGGTATGCGGCGCGACGCCGAATTGATCCGCATCCGATTGGGGCGGCTGCGGCGGATAGTAGACCATCTGCGTGCGCTGCATCCGCTTCGTATAACGCGGCGCGAAGAACTGTTCGTCGACGCCGAGACTCACCGCCACCGCGCGCAGCAGATCAGCGCCGCACGCCCCGACCGCTTCATAGTAGCCATACAACGCGGGACGCAATTCCGGCATGAAGTCGGGCCAGTTGTTCGGGCCGCGCAGCGCCTGGCCGGCCAGCACGTCGGGATCGTCCTCCGGCAATTCGAGGCCGATGCTGAAGAACTCTTTATAGTCGGGACGCGTGGCCTGATACATGGTCGCGTCGCCGAGCGCATTGAAGCCGCGATGCCGATGATTGACCGCCGCGCGCCGCTTGGTCTCCACCGGAAACGCGAAGAACGTGCGCGCCGCCTGCGCGGCTGCGTCGATCGTCGCTTGCGGCACGCCGTGATTGACGATGTAGAAGAAGCCGATGGTCGTGCACGCTTCACGGATTTCCCGCGCGGCGCGCTGCAAGGCCTGCGGATCGCCCGCGCGAACGCCGGCGAAATCGATGATCGGAATGCGGGTCACAGGCATCGCGTTACTCCATGAAAGGCCGGTCGATTCGACTGCTCAATGCGCGGCGCGAACGGGGTGCCGCAAGAGGTACCGCAAGTTCGCGCGCCTCGCGCATCCCAGTTGTATATACCGCCAAAAGCACACCCGCAAGTTGCTTCGCAGCGCTTCACGTAAGGGCTTTTCTCTACTCGCGCGTTTATTTGTTTCGTGCGAAAAACGCGGTATATACTGCCTCGCATGACTCGCGCCGTGCCCGTTCGCGGACCGCTTTCGCGCGACACCGCTTTGCCACCCGGAGAATCTCATGAGCATCCTTGCAGGCTGGAAGTGTCGTTTGGTCATGCTGGCGTTGTGCGCGGCAAGCGTCGCGGCCCACGCCGAAGACCAGCTCGCCAAAGTAAAGAAAGCCGGCGAACTGGTGGTCGGCACCGAGATGCAGTTCGCGCCGTTCGACTTCCTCGAAAACGGCCAGCAAGCGGGCTTCAACAAGGATCTGTTCGCCGAGGTCGGCAAGGAACTGGGCGTGAAGGTGCGCTTCATCGACCTGCCGTGGCCGAGCGTGCTGCCGGGTCTCGAAGCGGGCAAGTTCGACATGGTGGGCGGACCCCTCACGGTCACGAAGGCGCGCATGGAGCGCTACACGTACACGCTGCCGATCGCGGACGCCACCGACGCGCTGCTCAAGCGCGCCAACGATGCTTCGGTCAAGCAATCGTCGGACATCGCGGGCAAGACGGTCGGCGCGGGCAAGGGCTCGGCGCAACTCGATCAGTTGAAGAGCTACGTCGCCACCTTGCCGAAGCCGCCTGAAATCCGCGAATACGTCGACAACAATCAGGCTTACGCCGATCTCGCCGCCGGCCGGATCGCGGCGGTCGCGAACTCGATGACCAACATCGCGTATGTGGCGAAGCAACGTCCCGAAACGTTCGCCGTGGTGCAGCCGCCGTTCGGCGCGAAAGTGTACTTTGCTTACTGCCTGCGTAAAGACGCGGACAGCAAGCCGCTCGCCGACGCCTTCAACGCCGCGCTCGTGAAGATGCACAACGACGGGCGCCTCGCGACCTTGCAGAAGAAATGGTTCGGCGTCGCGATGGACGCGCCAAGTACGATGCCCACGCCGAACTATTGACGGCCCCCAAACATCGTTTCGATGCAGGCGATGCGCGCTTTTCCACAGGCCGCATCGCCCTCCCCGTTCCAGCGAGTGCGACGTTCATGCTCAGCACAACCGTCTTCGTCCAGGGCTTGCCGCTGCTGTTGCATGCGGCGCTCGCCACCATCGGCATTTCGCTGACGGGTCTGCTGATCGGTTTCTTCGTCGCGGTCGGCGTGTGTGCCGCGCGGCTTTCCACGAACCGCGCGGCGCGCATGTTCGGCGGCGCTTATGTGTTCTTCTTTCGCGGCGTGCCGATGCTGGTGCAACTGCTGCTGGTGTACTACCTGCTGCCGTTCGCGGGCATCAACGTGTCGCCGGTGGTGGCCGCGATCAGCGCCGTGTCGCTGTGTTCCGCGTCGTATATCGCCGAGATTCTGCGCGGCGGTTTTCTCAGCATTCCGCCGGGCCATCTGGAAGCGGCGCGCATGCTTGGGCTTTCGCCGTTCGACATGCTGCGGCGCATTCTGGTGCCGCAAGCGTTTCGCTTGACGCTGCCGTCGCTCGTCAACGAAATGGTGCTGCTGATCAAGGCTTCGTCGCTGATTTCGGTGGTGGGCGTGGCCGAATTGACGCGCACCGCGCAGAACATCGCCGCCAGTACCTATCGGCCGCTGGAAGCGTATCTGGCCGCCGGGCTGATTTACTTCGTGATCTGCGGTGCGCTCGCGCTCATCGCGCATGCCGCCGAATATCGCTTGCAGCGAGCCTGAGCCCGAGATCGAAAGCAAACCATGCAAACGCTCGACCCCACCGTCATCACGCACAACCTCCAGCCGATCGCCGCCGGCCTCGCGACCACGCTCGGCACGTGGGCCGCGGGCGTCGCGATCGGCATGCTGATCGGCTTCCTGATCGCCGTGCTGCAACTCTTTTGCGGACGCTGGGTGCGTGGCCTGCTGCGCCTCCATATCGAACTGTTTCGCGGCACGCCCTTTCTCGTGCAACTGTTTCTGCTTTACTACGGCGGACCGTCCTTCGGCCTCACGCTCGAACCGATGACGGCCGGCGTGCTCGGCTTGGGCCTCTACGGCAGCGCGTATTTCGCCGAAGCGTTCCGCTCCGGCTTTCAATCGGTGCCGCCCGGTCATCTGGAAGCGGCCGCGTGTCTCGGCCTCACGCGCTGGCAAGCCGTCCTGCGCATTCAGGTGCCGCAAATGCTCGTGCTGATCGTGCCCGCACTGACCAATCTGATCATCGTGCTGAGCAAGGAAACGGCGGTATTGTCGATCGTTACCGTGCCCGAACTCACGTTCGTGCTGACCGCCATCGGCTCGGCCACGTTTGCCTTCGTCGAAACCCTGCTGGTGCTGTGCGTGTGCTATCTCGCGCTGGTCGAACTCACGTCGCGCGCGGGCATGTGGGCCGAAAGCCGCATCGCACGCTTCATGGCATGAACGCAATCGGGACCACCTTATGAACGCCATCGCCGACATGCCCTCCTCCGCCTCCACCGCTGCCGCCGATACGTCGCGCGGCGCGCCGCTGATCGAAGTGCGCGATCTGCGCAAACGCTTCGGCGAAGTCGAGGTGCTGCGCGGCGTCGACCTGCGGATCGCCCGCTCGGAAGTGGTCTGCATCATCGGCCCGTCGGGGTCGGGCAAGAGTACGCTGCTGCGCTGCCTCGCCGCGCTCGAAACCTACGACCACGGCGAGGTGCGCATCGAAGGCGAACTGCTCGGCTACAGCGAGCGCAGCGGCAAGCGCGTGCGCGCCTCGCAGGGCGAGATCAATCGCGTGCGGCGCAACGTCGGCATGGTGTTTCAGCAGTTCAATCTGTGGCCGCACATGACGGCGCTCGGCAACGTGACGGAAGCGCTCCTGCGCGTGCGTCATCTTTCACGCGACGAAGCGCGCCGCCGCGCGAATTCGATGCTCGAAACGGTCGGCCTCGCGCATAAAGGCGATGCGTACCCCGCGAAACTCTCGGGCGGTCAGCAGCAACGCGTGGCGATTGCGCGAGCGCTGGCGATGGAGCCGCACATCATGCTGTTCGACGAGCCGACCTCGGCGCTCGATCCCGAACTGGTGGGCGAAGTGTTGCAAGTGATGAAGCAGCTCGCGCGCGACGGCATGACGATGGCCGTCGTCACGCATGAAATGGGCTTTGCCGCGCAGGTCGCCGACAAGGTCATGTTCATCGATCAAGGCCGCATCGCCGTGCAAGGCAAACCGCGCGAAGTCTTTCACGACGCCGGGCAGCCGCGCTTGCGGCAGTTCCTGCAAAACTACTTCGACCGCAACGCCTTCTGGACACGCGGTCCCGATGACGTGGAGCCGCTATGAGCGCGCGCGAATTGGCACCCGCGCAAGCGTCACGCGGACGGTAGCGCGAGAACGCCGATGTCCTCCACCGTTCGCAGCCGAGCCCACGACAAGCCGCCGCCCGCCGCGTCGCCGAAAGCCACGGGCGCGACGGGAACCACGCGCGCCGCCCGATCCACGCGCCCCGCCGACGACGCGCCGGCCGCACGCTACGAACAGGTGAAACACCATATCCGCGCGATCATCGAATCGGGCGCGCGGCAAGCGGGCGACCGCCTGCCTTCCGAACTGGATCTGGTCGCGACGCTCGGCGTGTCGCGCATGACCGTGAATCGCGCGCTGCGCGAGCTGGCGGACGAAGGGCTCGTCACGCGCGTATCCGGCGTCGGCACCTTCGTCGCGCAAAGCAAGCCGCAATCGACGCTGCTGATGATCGCGCATATCGGCGACGAGATCCGCTCGCGCGGCCACGAGTACAGCTACGACACACGGCTGTCGCAACGCGAAACGGCCTCGGTGATGGTGTCGAATGCGCTGGGCCTCGCGCCGGGCGCCTCGGTGTTCCATGTGATTTGCGTGCACCGCGAGAACGGCTTGCCGGTGCAGTTGGAGGATCGCTATGTGAATCCCGCGACCGCGCCGGATTTTTTGCAGCAGGATTTTTCGACGATCAGGCCGTCGGAGTATCTGTTCGAGACCGTGCCGGCGCACGACGTCGAGCATGTGGTCGACGCGGGTCTGCCGACGCGCGCCGAAGCGGATCTGCTCGAAATCCGTGCTGAGGAACCGTGCCTCACGCTGATGCGCCGCACTTGGACGAGCGGCGTGGCGGTGACGTTCGCGCGTTTCGTGCATCCGGGCTCGCGCTATCGGCTGGGCTGCCGGTTTTCGCCGGATATGTCGCAGCGTCAAGGTTGACGGCACGACATATCAATCCGCGCCAACCCGCTCTATACGTTCCCCGCCAGATGAAACCGCGACGCCGGATGCCACAACTGCACCGAGGTCGCCACATCGTCGCCCACCCATGTGCGGCGCCATAGCTGCAAGCACGGCTCGCCGATATCCATCAGCAGATGCCGCCGCACATAAGCGTCGGGTTTTTGCGCGTAGATGCGAAACTCCGCCCGCTGGATCGGCGCGAGCCGCACCATGTAGTGATTCGGCGTCTCGACGGTGAAGTCCTGTTGCAGGTAGTCGGGGAATACCTTCGGGTTCACGTAGCGGTCCTCGTACTGGATCGGCTCGCCTTCCTCGCTGTGCACGATGCACGAGTGAAACGCCGGGCCGCTCGCGAGTCCGAGCGCTTCGAGCGCTTGCGGGTCGTCGCTCGGTTCGAGCGTGAGCACGCGGGCCGAATGACGATGACCGCGCGCGGCGATTTCGTCGGCGATATTGCGGATTTCCAGCACCGTCGATTCGTAGCGTTGCGGCGCGACGAAGGTGCCCGAGCCTTGCACGCGCGTAAGCACGCGTTCGGTCGTCAACTCGCGCAGCGCGCGCGACACGGTCATGCGCGCAACACCGAATTCCTTGACCAGCTCCGTTTCCGATGGAATCAGGCCGCCCGGCTTCCAGTCGCCTTCACTGATGCGCCTGATCACGTAGCGCTTGATCTGCTCGTAGGCGGGCATCGCCTTCGCGGGTGTCTCCGGGCTGCGATCGGGACCATCAAGGCGGTCCTGCGTGTCTGCGGTTTGCGCGTTTGTGTTTGTAATAGTGTTCACGTCGACCTCGTGGGTGGTACGCGGGTAGTACACGGTGTGTTTGGATTGTCCACTTTCGCCGGTTCGCAGGCGGGTAGCCCGCTCACCGGATGTCTGCATCACGCCTCGCGGGCGACGGTTGGCCCGTGGTTGGGCGCGTTCATGATTGGGGCCGTGGTTGCGTCATTGGCCGCGCCATGCGCGCTTGCGTCGAGCTTGCCTGTATCCGGCACACTCGCCACGTTCGCCACCTTCACCAGCACAGCAAGCTCCGGGCCGCGCCCGGAGGTAACCGGCCGGGGCCCAATGTTACCCGGGTTCGGCAGCGGCGGCGGCGCCTCGTCGGCGATCATGCGAAACGCAATGCTCATGTCGTCCGCGAGCGGCCGGTCGTCGCGGTAGGTGGGCACGACGCGGCGCACGCGTTGCCACAGCGCGTCGGTATGCGGCGCGCGCGGCGCGTCCACGCGTTGCAGATCGTAGGCCTGCGCCGCCGCCAGCAACTCGATCGCGACGATGCGCCCGGCGTTGTCGACGATCTCCAGCGCCTTGAGCGCGGCGGGCGTGGCATGGCACAGGTGGTCTTCCTGCAGGCCGGACGTGATGCCGCCGTCGAGACTCGCGGGCATCGCGAGACGCCGGTTCTGCGCGACCAGCGAGGCCGCCGTGTACTGCGCGATCATGAAACCGGAACAGGTGCCGCCCGGCTCGGCGAGAAAAGCCGGCAAGCCGCTGACGAGCGGATTGACCAGACGGTCGAGACGCCGCTCGGCCATCGCGGCGACTTGCGCGATCGCGGTGGCGAGGCTGTCCATCGCGAGTGCGATCGACGCGCCCACCGCATGCGCCTGCGAATAGACGCGCGGGTCCTCGGGCGTGCCGGCGACGATCGGGTTATCGGTAATCGACGCGAGTTCGCGATCGACCACGACCGCGGTCGCGGCCAGCACGTCGCGCGCCGCGCCGTGCACGTGCGGAATGGTCCGCATGCTCAGCGGGTCTTGCGTGCGATGACCGACCACCGCCGCGAGAATGCCGCTGTCGGCGAGCGCCGCGCGCATGCGTTCGCCGACCAGGTTCAGCCCCGGCGAAATGCGCAGTGCGAGCGAATCCTCGGCGAAAGCCGCGAGTTGGCCGCGCAAGTTCTCGAAGCTCATCGCGGCGACCATGTCGGTCCAGTCGAGCAAACGCGCGGCGCGCGCGAGCGCCAACGCCGCGAGGCCGGTCACGCACGGCGTGCCGTTGATCAGGCTCAGCCCTTCCTTGGCTTCGAGCACGAGCGGTTCGAGGCCGAGCCGTTGCAGCGCGTCGCGCCCCTTGAGCCGCTCGCCGCGATGACGTACATGGCCTTCGCCGATACACACCAGCGCGATATGCGCCATATGGCTCAGATAGCCGACGGAACCGAATGCCGGCACCTCGGGCAAACAATCCGCGTTGAGCAAGGCGACCAGTTGATCGGCGACTTCCAGGCGGATGCCGGAATGCCCGTGCGCGAAGTTGTTGACGGCCGCGGCCATGATCGCGCGCGTCTCGGCGACACCGAGCGGCGCGCCCACGCCGACCGCGTGGCTCATCAGAATGTTGCGCGACAGCGTGCGCTGTTCGCTCGGCGACACGATCACGTCGCACAACGCGCCCACGCCGGTGTTCACGCCGTAGGCGCGAATCCCGCGCTCGACGATCTGTTCGACGAGCACGCGCGCCGCCGCGATGCGCGCGCGGGCGTCGGCGGAAAGTTCGAGCGGCTCGCCGGCGGCGATGGCCGCCACCTGAGCCCAGTCGAGAGGACGATCGGAACGGATCACGGCCATGATGGTGCTCTGCGCGGTAAGGTAGCCAAGTGCTGCGGATCAGTTGGTGGTGCGGTCCTGATGACTCGACACGAATTGCCGGAAGCGGTCCGACTTGCATTCGACAAAGACTTCGTCGGGCGTGCCGTCGGCTTCCACCTGGCCTTGATGCAGGAACATCACGCGATTCGATACGTGCCGCGCGAAACCCATTTCATGCGTGACGACCAGCATGGTGCGGCCTTCCTCGGCGAGCGAGCGCATCACGCGCAGCACTTCGCCCACCAGTTCGGGATCGAGCGCGGAGGTCGGCTCGTCGAACAGCATCACTTTTGGATGCATCGCCAACGCGCGCGCGATCGCCACGCGCTGCTGCTGACCACCCGACAGATGCGCCGGATAGTGGCCGCGCTTTTCCGCGAGGCCGACTTTCGCGAGCAGCGCCTCGGCTTCTTCCACTGACTCGGCGCGGCTGCGTTTTTGCACGCGCATCGGGCCTTCGATCAGGTTTTCCAGCACCGTCATATGCGACCAGAGATTGAAGTTCTGGAACACCATGCCGAGTTGCGAGCGCACCCGGTCGACTTGACGGCGATCGCTCGGTTGCAGCTTGCCGTCGCCGCGGCGCTTCATTTTCAGTTCCTCGCCGGCGAGCGCGACCGAGCCCTCGTCGGGCGTTTCGAGCAGATTCAGGCAGCGCAGAAACGTGCTCTTGCCCGAGCCGCTCGCGCCGAGAATCGAAATCACGTCGCCTTGATGGGCGTCGAGCGAAATGCCCTTGAGTACGTGATGGTCGCCGAACGACTTGTGAATGTTCTTGACCGAAAGTGCAACGGGTGCGGTGGCGTTCATGGGATTCTCCAGATTCATCCGGGATGGGCGGCCGTTCAGGGCGCGGCGCGGCGTGCTTCGGCGGTGGCTGAAACCGGCCGGCTCGGCGCGGCCTGCGCGGGCGCGGCGCGCAGATGGCGCGACAGACGCGTCTCGAGGTAGCCGAGCAGACGCACGATGACGAAGTTCAGGAACAGATAGATCAGCGCCGCGCAGATGAATACTTCGGTCGTGCGATAGCTTTGCTGAATGATCTGCTGCGCGACGCCGGTCACTTCCCACACGGTGACGAGGCTCGCGAGCGCGGTGGATTTGACGAGCAGCACCGCTTCGGTCGAATACGCGGGCAGGCACTGGCGCAGCGCAATCGGACCGATCACGCGGCGCAGCAGCGCGAAGCCCGACAGGCCGATCGAATAACCGGCCTCGATCTGGCCGACCGGCACGGCCATCAAGCCGCCGCGAATGATTTCCGCCGTATAGCCGGCGGTGCACAACGCCAGCGATAAAACCGCGCACAGGTATGGCTCGCGCAGCACCGGCCACAGGAAGCTCTCGCGAATCACGCCGAACTGACCCATGCCGTAGTAGACGAGGAACATCTGGATCAGCAGCGGCGAGCCGCGGAACACCAGGATATAAGCGCGTGCGAAGCGGTTCGGCAGCCAACGCGGCGATACGCGCATCGTGACGATCACGAGGGAAAGCAAGCCGCCGAGAATCAGCGAGCAGAAGAACAGGCCGAGCGTGGTCGGCACCGCCACCAGCAGTTGCCGCAGCGTATCGAGAAGGAAGTCGAAGTCGAAATGCATGATGTCCGTCCTCGTCAGTTGCGCGCGAAGTTGCGCTTGAAGGACCGGCCCACGCGTGCTTCGGCGCGGTTGAAAATGCGGTTCGAGATGCCGGTCATCAGCAGATACAGCGCGCCGCCCACCACGAAGAACGTGAAGTATTGATGCGTGGAACTCGCCGCCACCTGGCTCGTGCGCAGCAATTCGGCGAGCCCCGTGACGGAGATCAGCGCCGAATCCTTCAGGCTCAATTGCCACACGTTGCCGATGCCGGGCAGCGCGAAACGCAGCACTTGCGGAATCAGAATGCGGCGCGCCATGGTGAGCGTGGGCATGCCGATCGAGCGCGCGGCTTCGAGTTCGCCCCGCGAGACCGCGAGCACCGCCGAGCGGTACACCTCGGCCTGATACGCGCCGGAAATCATGCCGACCGCGAGCGCGCCGATCACGAACGGCGGCACGCCGACAAAACCTTCGGCGCCGAACCATTGGCCGACAGTCGTGACGAGCGTGGAGCCGCCGAAATAGAACAGATAGATGACGAGCAGTTCAGGCACGCCGCGAAACACCGTGGTGTAGATGTCGCCGATCACGCGCAGCGTGCGAAACCGCGACAGCTTGGCCGCCGCCACCAGCGCGCCGAACACCGCGCCGACGGCGAGCGCCGCCAGCGTGAGCGCGACCGTCATCAACGCCGCGAGCAGCAACACGCCGCCCCAGCCCTCCGGCCCGAAGCCGAGCATCTCTATCAGCGCCATTCCCTACCCCTCAGCCGTTACGGCGGATCGAACCAGCGAGGCGCGGCCTGTCGATGCCGCGCCCGCCTCTACCTCTGAACGTTCAGCGAATCAAGGCGTGACGTCGGTCTTGAACCACTTGGCGGACAGCTTCTTGACGGTGCCGTCGGCGAGCGCGGCGCTGATCGCGGTGTCGAACTTCGCTTTCAGATCGGCGTCCTGCTTGCGGAATGCGAGACCTTCGCCCGGACCCCAGATCGGGCCGCCGATCTTCGGACCGGCCATCAGGATCGACGCGGTTTCCTTCTTGTCGATGTTGGCGGCGTAGTAGGTCACGTCGTCGAACGACGCGTCGATGCGGCCGTTCGCGAGATCCAGATCGCGCTCGGGCGAGGTCTTGTAGACGCGGATCGTGGCGATGTCCTTGAAGCCTTCGTTGATGAACCTGGTGTAGACCGTGCCCGACTGGATGCCGATGGTCTTGCCCTTCAACTGCTTGCGCAACGCGTCGACGGTGGGTTGATCGGTCTTGGGATCGCCCGTCAGCTTGACGACGCCCGCGGTGGGCGCGGCCTTGGCGAGCACTTTCGCGTCCGTCACGGCGAAGGTGGCGGGCGTGGCGGCATACGGCTTCGAGAACGCGATGACTTTTTCACGCTCGGGCGTGATCGAGATCGCGTCCATCAACACGTCGAACTTGCCGGCTTGCAGACCGGGGATCATGCCGTCCCAGTCTTGCGCCACGAGATTGCATTGCAGCTTGATGCGCTCGCACAGATTCGCGACCAGTTCGGGTTCGAAGCCGCCCAGGTTGCCGCCCGGCAACGTGAGGTTCCACGGCGCATAGCCGCCTTCGAGCGCGATGGTCACCGTCTTCCAGTCCTTGGCCTGGGCCGGTGCCGCGAAAATCGTCGCGGCGCCGAGAACGGCGCCCATCAATGCTTTTGCTAACGTCGTGCGCTTCACTTTCACGTCGAAACTCCTTTGATTGAGGAAACCGTCGAACTGGATGTTTAACCGCTGCTTAATTTGTATAGACAAGTCTGCATGAGTCAAAAAACCGTCGCAAGAGAATTTGCGTGGAATCGCCGGAATCATCGGGTAAGCCCCTAGAAAGCGCAGTGTTACAAGGCTTTGCTGGGAGTGACGAGTCAATGATGAGCAGAGAACGCATGCGCTTGCATGCGTCAGCGCGGTGCGCTTTGTCTAGACAGGTTGGTACACGAGGGGCAGTGCGAGCAAGAATGGCGCACCGCCGCGTTACCAGATGAAGGGCACGAAACGGTAGCGCACGCGTGCGGTGTAGTCGGCGTAGCCGTCGAGCTGCTCGGCCAGCATGCGCTCCTCGCGCACCGCGCGCCAGCCGAGTCCGATCGCCATGACCGGCGCCACGGCGAGCCCCCACCATGAGCCGAGCAGCAACGGCGTGCCGATGAAAAACAGCAGCGCGGCCGAATACATCGGATGACGGACATACGCGTAAGGGCCGCTGTCGATCACCTTATGGCCGCGGCTCGCCTGGATCTTCACGACCGGCGCGGCAAAGCTGTTCGCACGGAATACGAAGCGGCACATGAAGATGCAAAGGAACACGCACAACGAACCGAGACTGACCAGCGCCACCGGCAACGGCGCCGACCAGTGAAAGCGCATCGCGTCGAGCCCCATCAGGATCAGCCAGCCGAACCACGCCACGCCGGCGCTCGTCACAAAGAGACGGTCCCAGCGGCTTTGCTGCGGCTGCGCGAACACGGACATGCGCTCGGCGAGCAAGCCGGGATCGTGACGCGCGAGCCACAGTCCGATCCACAGGCTCAGCACGCCCATCTCGATCAGATACCACCATGCGGCCGGCCACGCGAAAGTGCCGGCCGCGCCGAACAACAGCACGCCCATGAACACCAGCCAGGCCGCTGTGTGGAGAATCAGGCGCTTGATCATGGCGATGCCCGGCTCGTTACGCGCTGTTGGCCGGGGTACGCACGCGGCCGAATATTTCGCCGATGTCGATGCCGCCGGTATTCAGGCCGAAGCGATCGCGCAGACAAGCGGCGAGTTCGTCCGCGCTCGCGAGTTGCCGTTCGCTGACGATCTGGCCGTCCGGGGCGCGTTCGTTCAGTAGATCGTTGAGCAGCGTGAGCCGCGCTTCGGGCAATACGCGGCACACGATCAGGTTGCTCGCGAAGATCGAATCCGGCGCCGTGGACGTGTACCAGTTCGAGGTCTCGTAGTCGATCCACTCGACCGGCTGCAGGTCGAAACGATAAACGCGCGACCAGCTCTCGTCGCGCGTCAGCACTTCGAGGTACAGCGAACCATGCGCCGCGTCGGCGAGGCGAAACGTGCCCAGCGGCGTGGGCTGCGCGAGGCCCGCGTTCAGACGCAGCGGTGCGGTGAGCGTGACGCTGCCGAAGCCGACGTCGGCGATCCACGCTTCGTTGCCGATGTCGATGCGCAAGACCATGTGCGTGCGCGGGGGAATCACGCCGGGCTCGCGCCCCCAGAGCACTCTGCCCAGCAGCGGCGTGACCTTGAAGCCCAACTGCGTCAGCACGTTTGCCAGCAGCGCGTTCTGTTCGAAGCAGTAGCCGCCGCGGCGCTCGGTGACGAGTTTGTTCTCGATCGACGCGAGGTCGAGTTTCACCGCGCGGCGCGTGAGCGGGTTCAGGTTCTCGAAGGGGATCGCTCGCGGGTGCAGCGTGTGGATGTCCCGCAGCACTTCCAGCGTTGCCGCGCGCGGGCCTCGATAACCTATGCGGGCGAAGTAGTTTTCCAGATTCACTGTGTCTGACATCGGCGTGGTCCCGGTAGGGTTTGGCGTGTTGGGCATGGGTGAATCGTGCGTGGGCCGGATGCGGCCTCGCGGCTTCGGGTGATGATCATAGCCGTTTTTTCGAGGCCGCCCGGCGCACCGCGCTCTGCCTGTTTTCGTAGGATTTCGCACGGCTCGCGCCGCGCCGCCGCGGCGCGGCGCTCGCATGCCTGGCCTATCCTTACTGGCCGCCTTGCAACGCCGAGGTCGCGATCGACGGCACGCTGATGCCGTGGCTCGACGCGAACTGCACCGCCGCGCTCAGCGTCGACATCAACGATTGCAACTGACCCGGCGCGGACTGCGCGATATACGACGCGCTCTGCGCGGTCTGCGGATTCATGCCGGCCAGCAATAGCGACGACGGATTCATTTTCCCAATGCTGCCGAGCCCCGACTGCAAGCTCGAATACTGGCTCACGCCTTTACCGAGCGACGCGAGGCCGTCCGTGAACGCCTGCTTGTTCACCGGCGCCGCCGACGAGCCGCCACTCGCGCGGCTCGCCAACGCCTGCGTCAGCGTTTGCGACAACGACTGCTGCGTGCTGCCCGCCTGCGTCAATTGACTGACCGACGGCGTGCCGCCGCTCAGCAATCCCGCCGCCTGTTGCGCTTGCCCTGCCGCACTGCTCAAACCCATCGCCGACGCGAGACTCGATTGGCCGCTCAGCACCTGTTGATTCGCGCCGACGTAGGTTTGCAACAACTGCGAGATGCCACCCGACGACGCCGCGCCCGCGTCCGCCGAACTCTCGCCGCCGCCTATGCCGAATTGCTTCAGATTCAGCTGCGCGTTCGACACGCCGCTCATCAGCAAACCGCCGCTCGCGAGCAACGAAATCAAAAGGCTGCGCTTATTCATGTGTCTCTCCTGACTTGGGACTTTGGGGTACTCGCGCGGTTCGACACCCTGGCCTCGCGCCGGTTCATACGAAGCGACCACGCCGGGCAATGCGCTCGCGCATTCGGGCTCAGTCACGTCGAGTGGCCCATGAGTGGCCGATGAGTGGCCGATGAGTGGCCGATGAGTGGCCGCTGAGTCGCGATATGTCAAGGTAAAAAATTGCGCTTTGGCAAGTTCGATGCGAATCGTTCTCATTTGTTGACGCATCGATTACGCATGAGTACGATCTCGCCTTCTGCTGTAGTCCGGCGTGGCAAATGGATGCGGCACATCGCGGGCCCATGGAGACACCGCCCCGCGATGCTCGAACCACTCCATACGATACCAATAAGGATCCCGATGAAACTCTCCTCATCCAGCGGACTCACGGCTCGCGCAGGTTCGCTGCGCGAGCATGCCGCGCGCCGTTCGCGTCTACCGTCGATGCGGCGCGCCGCGCTTTACACGGCCTTTGCGTGCGCATCGCTGACAGCGGGCGCCGCGATGGCGCAGGCCAACTCCGACGCCGCGCCGGAAGCGGCCGAAGCCGAACGCAACGCCAACGCCAACGCCAACGCCAACGCGACGGATACCAAACCACCAGCCGGTTTCTGGGAGCGCGAGCAAATGCTCGGCGATATGGGCGGTTTGCGCCCCTGGCTCGGCAAGTACGGCGTGACGCTCACCGTCACCGAGACCAGCGAAATTCTCGGCAACCTTCGTGGCGGCCTCGCGCGCGGCGCAGCCTACGACGGTGTGACCACAGCGGCCCTTCAGCTCGACACACAAGAAGCGTTCGGCCTGCCCGGCGGCCAGTTCAACGTCAGCGCGTTGCAGATTCACGGCCGCAATCTCAGCGCAGACAAACTCGGCACGCTGAATACGGCAAGCGGCATCGAAGCCGAAGGCACGACGCGCCTGTGGGAGTTGTGGTATCAGCAGTCGTTCCTCGACAAGCGCGTCGACGTGAAGATCGGTCAGCAAAGCATCGACCAGGAATTCATCGCGAGCACCTATTCGGCGCTCTTCCTCAACACGATGTTCGGCTGGCCCGCGCTGCCCTCGTACGACATGCCGTCAGGCGGTCCCGCTTACCCGCTGTCGGCGCTCGGCGTTCGCGTGCGCGGCCAGATCACGCCCTCGTTGACGGCGCTCGCCGGCGTGTTCGACGGCGACCCGCTCGGCAACAATCCGAACAACAAGAGCGGCACCAACTTCAATCTGCATAACGGCACGCTGTTCATCGGGGAGTTGCAGTACGCGATCAACCAGCCGGCGGAAGACGGAAAGCCCGCCGCGAGCGGCGGCGGTTTGCCGGGCACCTACAAGATCGGCCTCTGGTACAACAACGGCCGCTTCGCGGATCAACGCTACGACAACACCGGACTGTCGCTCGCGAATCCGGCCTCCACCGGCACTGCCGCGAATCATCGCGGCGACTGCAGCTTCTACGCCGTGGCCGACCAGATGATCTGGCGTCCGAGCCCGGACGCGGCGCGCAGCCTCGGCGTGTTCGCCCGCGTGATGGGCGCGCCGGGCGACCGCAACCTGGTGAGCTTCGCGGCGAACCTCGGCGTCGTGCTGAAAGCGCCGTTCGCCGGACGCGACAACGACAGCGCGGGCCTCGCCCTCACCTACATCAAGGTCGGCAATCACACGCACGGACTCGACCAGGATAGCCGGGCATTCAGCGGCGGGCCGTACGGCGTGCGCACGAGTGAAACGGCGCTCGAAGCGACCTATCAGTATCAGGTCGCTCCATGGTGGACGCTGCAAGCCGATGCGCAATACACGTTCAACGCGGGCGCCGGTCAGAATCCGAACGACCCGGCGCAGCCGCTGCGCAATACGTTCGTGGTTGGGGTGCGGACCAACATCGCGTTCTGATGCGTGGTGTGTGGCCCTACGCAGGCGCCGCCGAACCGCGCGCCTGCGTGCGCAGCGACAGATCCTGCACCATCTGCGCGGCCAGATAGTCGCACGTGGGCCGGTCCGATTTGGCGCTGCGCGCCACCACGATTTCCAGCGGAGCGATCTTCGGCAAGCCTTGCGCCTCGCCGAGAATCGCCAGCCGCGGCGGCACGCTGCAACGCGTGAGCGCGACCACCGAGAGTCCCGCGTCCACGGTCGCCACGAGGCCCATCAAACTGGCGCTGCTGAACGCGGCCCGATAGCGGATACGTGCGCCGTCCAGCGCGGCGAGCGTGTGCTGACGCGCCACGCAACCCGGTTCGTACAGTCCGACCGGCAACGGTGACACCGCCAGCACCGGCGTCTCCACCGACGCCCCCACCCACACCATCGGCTCGCTGCGCACGAATTCGCCGCGCAGTTTGCGGTCGCGCGTGACGAAGGCGAGATCGATCCTGTTATCGGCCAGCATGGGCGCGAGCGACGTGCTCTGCGCGCAGACGATTTCGATCTCCACATGCGGATACAGATTCGAAAAGCGCCGCAATACCGGCGACAACAGCGACGACACGTAATCGTCCGGCGCGCCGAGCACCACGCGCCCGGTCACTTCCGGCCGCACGATCGCCGACCACGCCTCCTCATGCAACGCGAGCACGCGCCGCGCGTATTCGAGCAGCGTGTTGCCGGGCCGCGTGAGCGACAGATTGCGCGTGTTGCGCGCAAACAGCGTGGTGCCGAGCATGGTTTCGAGCCGCTTGATCTGCATGCTGACCGCTGCCTGCGAGCGATGCACCGACACCGACGCCTTCGTGAAGCTGCCGTTTTCCACCACCGCGACGAAGGTGCGCAGCAAATCGACGTCGAATTCGGCGTGCATGATTCATCAATCCGGCTTATGGAATTGCTCAATTTAATTCGTTTGTGACAGCCACGCAAGCCGCGCAATATTCGTGATTCCACGTCTACCGAGGCCGCTTCGCATGTCCTTCTCCCCACGTCAACAAGGCGCGATCACGCTGGCGAGCGGCGGGCTTCTGATGGGCACGCTCGGTGTGTTCGTCGAGGAAGCGCGGCTCGGCGCGCTGACGCTGGTGTTCTTTCGCTGCCTGTTCGGCTTCCTGTCGCTCGCTGCGTATTGCGCCTGGAAGGGCTTCTTCACGCGCGCGCATTTCACGCGCCGCACGGTCATGCTGGCGCTGATCTCCGGCGTGCTGATGGTCACGCAATGGGTCGGTTTCTTCGATGCGATTCATCGCACGAGCATTGCGGTGGCGACGGTGGTGTTTCACGTGCAGCCGTTCTGGGTCGTGCTGATCGGCGCGGCGCTCTTCAAGGAGCGCCTGGGCGCCGACCGGCTCGGCTGGATCGCGACCGCCTTCGTCGGACTCGTGCTCGCGTCGGGCGTCGCGGCCACCGAGAATCTGCAGGGGCACACGCGCTATCTGATCGGTATCGGCGAGGCTTTGGTGGGGTCGGTGCTGTATGCGGGCGTCACGTTGATCGCCAAGGGACTCGGCGAGCTGCGGCCGCATCTGCTGACGCTCGCGCAGTGCGCGGTCGGCGTGGTATGCCTGCCGTTCATCGCACCGCTCGCCGCCGAGCCCATCGGCGCGATGCAGTGGTTCTGGCTGATCGGCATGGGCGTGCTGCATACGGGGCTCTCGTATGTGCTGATCTACGGCGCGCTGCCCAGGCTGACCACGCCGATCATCGCCGTGCTGCTGTTCGTCTATCCGTTGACGGCCATCGTGGTCGACGCGCTCGTGTATGGGCGGGCGCTGTCGCTGCCGCAACTCGCGGGCATGGCGTTGATCGTGGTCGCGAGTCTGGGCGTCAATCTCGGCTGGCCGCTGCTTTCAGCATTACGGCCGGGCGGACGTGCGCGGCGTCACGCGGATTGAGTTGCCGCCGCGCCTGCGCCGCACGCGCAGTGGCATTGGACGCAAGGCGGTTCGCGTTCTCTGCTCGCATCGACCCGAAACATACCTTGCAAAAAACCAACGTTCTCCATGCATTTCGCACAATCGAGAATTCTTCTCGTTTATAATTTCAAGATATTACAAGCCGGGCACTGATCCGGCTTCCGCTGTATCTCCCATCCCCACATCGACATGCCATTCCGCGGCAGCCGATGTCACGCCCGCGCATTTCGCGCGCTGACGAGCGGCGCCCCGGCCGTTTCGATTTTCGAATTCATTCGACAGTAACAGGGGATCCCCACTGCGCCTTGCCTGACCCATTTCGCGGCCCTTACCTTGCCGCGCGGCGCGCGTTTGCCCGCGTGCCATGCCGCTTCGCCGCGCTTAAAAACCCAAACCTATAACAGCCACCGATCCGACTCAAAGAACGTCAACATGAACGTCAATAAGAAGATTTACCGCGCACTGCTGATCGCCACGTCCCTCGCCGGTGTGAAGCCTTTGATGGCGCAAGAGACGGCACCCGCCGCCGGCGCCGCCGACAACACGCTGCCGGCCATCGCCGTCAAGGCCGCCGCCGACCGCTCGTACGACACCAGCACGTCGAACACCGCGACCAGAACCAGCATGTCGCTGATGGACGTGCCGCAGACCGTCAATATCGTGCCGCGCGCGCTGCTCGACGAGCAGAACGCGAGCTCGTTGCAGGATGCACTGCGCAACGTGCCGGGCGTCGGCTTTTCAGTCGGCGACGGCCAGCGCGATCAGGTCACGTTGCGCGGCTTCAACAGCATGACCGATCAATACGTCGACGGCATTCGCGACGATGCGCTCTACTACCGCGACCTGTCGAACGTCGAACGCGTCGACGTGTTGAAGGGACCGGCCGCCGTGCTGTATGGACGCGGTTCGGCGGGCGGGCTGATCAACCGCGTGTTGAAGAAACCCTCGGCGAACCCGCAGCAAGCGGTGGGTGTCACGCTCGGCACCGAAGGCGAGCGTCGCGGCGAATTCGACCTCGGCTGGAACGCGAACGATGCGGCGCGTTTTCGCATTACCGGCGCCGCCGAAAACTCGAACAGCTTTCGCGACCAGTTCCAGTTGAATCGCCAGGCCGTGGCGCCGTCCGCGCAATTTCGCATCGACCGCGACACCACGATCAATCTCGAAGCCGATTATCTGCACGATCGCCGCACCTCCGATCAGGGCCTGCCCGCCTATCTCGGCCGTCCGGTCAACGTGCCGATCAACACGTATTACGGCTCGTCCAACGCGGTCAACGCCTCGTACAACGACATCGACGCGAAGAGCGCGACCGCGTCGCTCGACCACCGCTTCAACGATTCGCTGTCGTTGCACACCGCCGTGCGCGCGTACGACTTCTCGCTCGAACGCAAGAACTACGTCACGTTCGAGCCGATCAAGACGGCGGCGCATCCTGTGGTGACGCTCGACCAGAGCACGCGCTTTCGCCAGGATCACGGCGTGGACGGCCTGTTCGAACTGACGCAAAAGACCACGCTGTTCGGCATGAAGCATGAGTTGCTGTACGGCGTCGAGTTATCGCAACAGCAGAAGTTCGACACGATCTACTCGACCAACAAGGTCGCCACCTACGATCTTTACAATCCGCAACTGGTCAACTTGCCCGGCGTGAAGCCCGGCACCGCGGCGAAAACCAATGCGGCGACGGTGCTCGGACTGGTGGGCGTCTATGCGCAGGACCTGATCTCGCTGACCGAGCACTGGAAGATTCTCGCGGGTTTGCGCTTCGACTATCTAACGCAAACGCGCAACGACTACACGCCGGCGCACGTGAATCTGGATCGCACGGACCGCGCGTGGAGTCCGCGCGTGGGCCTGATTTACGAGCCGCTCGACTGGGTGTCGCTGTATGCGTCGTATAGCCAGTCGTTCTCGCCGCTTGCCGACACGCTGATCAGCAGCGGCGCGTTTGCCAACGGCTCGGCGCTGGCGCCGCAAAAGACCACCAGCTTCGAAATCGGCTCGAAGTTCGACCTGGGCCGGGCGAGCGCGAGCGTCGCGCTGTTCGACATGAAGCAGACCCATCAGCAGATCGCCGATCCTGCTAACCCGGGCTACGCGCTGCCGGTCGGCACGCAGCGCTCGCGCGGCCTGGAGCTGTCGATGACCGGCGAGATCGCGCCCAAGTGGTCGGTGTACGCGGGCTACGCGTATATGAACGGAAAAGTGGACGGCTCGCCGCAAGCGACCTCGGCCGGGCTGGTTTTGCACGACAACACGCCGGGCCTGATGCCGCGCCATAGCGCGAGCGTCTGGATCAAGCGCGACCTGAAGTACGGCTTCTACGCGGCGGGCGGCGCGCAGTTCCAGTCGGCGCGCTATACGTCGGCCAGCGATGCGGTCACGTTGCCGTCGTTCGTGACCTTCGATCTGGGCGCGGGTTATCACGGCAAGAACGTCGACGTCACGTTGACGCTGGAGAACCTGTTCGATCGCAAGTATTTCATCGCGGCGCACGGCAACGCGGACATGTACAACATGCCGGGCGCGCCGCGCACGCTGACCGTGGCGGCGCGGTGGCACATGTGAAGTTTTTCGGACTCGGCGGCGTGTGGCTGCGTTGAATCGTCGAATAAAAAACCGGGCGCCGCGCCCGGTTTTTTTATTTCAATCGCCGTAATGAAAACGGCAGGCAATCACATAGATCTTTCCGTCTCGCGGCAGGTAGACGAGACGATCGCCATGCGTGATGCGGCGCGACCAGAAGCCGCTCAAGCTGCCGACCAGCGGCTCCGGCTTTCCCGCACCGCTATAAGGATCGCGCCGGCATTCCTCCAGCAACGTGTTGATCTTGCGCAGCACCTTGCGGTCGGTTTCCTGCCAATAGAGATAGTCGTCCCACGCTTCGTCGGTGAACATAAAAACACTGTCAGCCTTTGCGGCTTCCTCGTTGCGGCTTTTCCGTTGGTTCATCGGTCAGCAGTTCGCGCGCGGCCGCACCGCCGGCGTTCAACTGGGCGATGGATCGAGCGAGCCGCTGGGCGTTCTTCGACGAACTCAACAGATACAAGGTCTCCTGCATCGCATTGAAATCATCGAGCGAAACCATGACCACGTTTTCGCCGCTCTGCCGGGTGATCAGCATGGGCGTGTGGTCGCGGCAGACTTCGTCCATCGCTTGCTTGAAGCCGGCACGCGCCTCGCTGTAAGTAAGGACGTTCATTCGTTTTCGATTGGAGAGGCTACCCTCCGATCGCTCCTGTCAAAAGTTAGAGACGATTCCACCGCTAAACGGATTGACCGCGCCGCGGGGACTACCGCGTGAGCCGTTGACCCGAAGGGAAAACCCCCTCCCGGCGGCCACGGCCATTGTACAGATCACTGTACAGAACGGCAAACCCAAAAACAACGGAGAAATACGTCGTCCAACCCATGAGAGGATGCCCGCCGACAACCCCGCGCGCCACTCGGCCAAACGGCCAATGTCACTGAAGCGGCACCTCGCCGTTCGTCTCCCGGTTCACCGCCTGCCAAACGCTCATTTTTATATATAATATTTGAACTTATGAGCGATGCGACAGAGAGTCCCCCCTTGGACATTCCGACGCGCGGCCTGCTGCTACCGGCGGCGGCGCCCCGCGAGAGCACGTCCCGTGTCATCGCGGAGGCGCTGCGCGCGGCAATCGTCGACGGCACCCTGGCGCCCGGCGCGCCGCTGCGCCAGGACGCGATTGCGCGGCATTTCTCGGTCAGCGCGATTCCCGTGCGCGAGGCCTTGCGTCAGCTCGAAAGCGAAGGCTGGGCCAAGGCCGCGGTCCATAAGGGCGCGACGGTCGCGCCCTTGTCGGCGGATGAAGCGCGCGAAATCTACGAAATCCGTGCCGCGCTGGAGAGCCTCGCCATCGGCCTCGCGATTCCCAGGCACACCGCCGCCACGCTGCGCGAATGCGCCAGGCTGTGCCGCGCCGCCGAACGCGAGCCCGATCCGGCGCTGTACGTGGCGCGCAACGTCGCGTTTCATATGAGCCTGTATGCGCCCGCCGCGCGTTCGCAACTCGAGGAAATGATCGGCACGCTGCATCGGCGTGGCGAACGCTATCTGCGTCTGAAGTTCGGCTTGCCGTCGTACAAGGGCGAGTCCGACAATGAACACGCCGCCCTGCTCGACGCGGTGCGGCGCCGCGACATTCCCGCGGCCCAGGCGCTGGTCGTCGCGCATCTGCTCGGCACCGGCGACGTGCTGCATCGCTTCCTGACCGAACGCGCGCAGGCGGAAGCCGCGCATGCGAATCAACCCAAGCGGCGCGGCAGACGCGCGCGCACCACCACCGGGAGCTGACTCCGCCGATGAACCGTTCCGCCGAAGCCTCACCCCTCACCCGTTCATGGACCACGCGTCGCGACGAAAAGAACCGCCGCCTCGCGGCCATCGCGCCGTGGCTGGAAGACGGCGTGCTGCCGTCCCACCGCATCGTCGATGCGCTCGAAACGCTGATCCAGCCGGGCGACCGTGTCGCGCTCGAAGGCGACAACCAGAAGCAGGCCGACTTCCTGTCGCGCTCGCTCGCCCGGGTCGATCCACAAAAGATTCACGACGTGCATCTGCTGATTTCGAGCATCAGCCGTCCCGAGCATTTGACGCTGTTCGAGCGCGGCATCGCGCACAAGGTCGACTTTTCGTTCGCCGGGCCGCAGAGCTTGCGGGTCGCGCAATTGCTCGAGGACGGGCAACTGGAGATCGGCGCGATCTACACCTACGTGGAGTTGTACGCGCGCATGTTCGTCGATCTGACGCCGCACGTCGCGCTGCTGTGCGCGGAAAAGGCCGATCGTCATGGCAATCTGTACACCGGTCCGAACACCGAGGACACCCCCACCATCGCCGAAGCCGCCGCGTTCCGTCACGGCATCGTGATCGTGCAGGTCAACGAGATTGTCGATGAACTGCCGCGCGTCGACATTCCCGGTTCGTGGGTCGACGTGGTCGTGGAGGCGGACCGGCCGTTCGCCGTCGAGCCGTTGTTCACGCGCGATCCGCGCCATATCGGCGACCTGCAGGTGCTCACCGCGATGATGGTGATCCGCGGCATCTACGAACCGTACGGCGTGAGCTCGCTGAATCACGGCATCGGCTTCGACACGGCCGCGATCGAATTGCTGCTGCCGACTTACGGCGAGTCGCTCGGTCTGAAGGGCAAGATCTGCCGCAACTGGACGCTCAATCCGCACCCCACGATGATTCCCGCGATCGAGTCGGGCTGGGTCGACAGCATTCATTGCTTCGGCAGCGAGGTCGGCATGGAGGCGTATATCGAAGCGCGCCCCGATGTGTTCTTTACCGGCAACGACGGCAGCCTGCGCTCGAATCGCGTGCTGTGCCAACTGGCCGGGCAATACGGCGTCGATCTGTTCATCGGTTCGACCTTGCAGATCGACGCGGACGCGAATTCGTCGACCGTCACGCGTGGGCGTCTCGCCGGTTTCGGCGGCGCGCCGAACATGGGTCACGATCCGCGCGGCCGACGTCATTCGAGCGAAGCCTGGCTCAAGCTGCTGAAGGATCAAGGGCCGGTATCGCGCGGACAGAAGCTGGTCGTGCAGTTGGCGGAGACCTACAAGAAAGGCGGAGAGCCGACGTTCGTCGACGAACTCGATGCGATCGCGGTGGGTGCGAAAAACGGCATGCCGATCGCGCCCGTGATGATCTACGGCGACGATGTGAGCCATGTCGTCACCGAGGAAGGCATCGCGCATCTGCACAAGGCCGAAGGCATCGACGAGCGGCGCGCTGCGCTCGCCGCGGTGGCGGGCGTGACGCCGGTCGGATTGCGCGCGAAGCCTGAAAAGACGGCGGAGCTGCGCCGGCGCGGCATTGTCGCGTATCCGGAAGACCTCGGCATACGGCGCGGTGAAGCGAAGCGCTCGTTGCTGGCCGCGCGCAGCATCGACGATCTGGTGACGTGGTCGGGCGGCCTGTACGCGCCGCCGGCACGCTTCAGGAGCTGGTGAGGATGGCGCCCGCCGCCTTGCGCGCGCGTGCGGATCGGGCCTGTGCACACACCGCGTGTGTCGCGCAGAACGATTTACGCGCCGATGTCGCCGGTGCTGTTGATAGGCCGGCTCACATCCCCGCTCGTGCTGTCTCTCGGGCTGATGCCGCCCACGCCGCGCCGCTCGCGGCGGTGCCCGCCGACGCGCAGTTGTCGCGCTACGCCGTCACCGCGCTGATCGAGGAAGCGCAACTCACCCCCAAGCCCGCGCTGGTGGACCGGCGCGGCAGCGGCGCGCATCGCGATCTCGACCTCGCCACGATGCTGCGCTCGGCACACGCGCTCGAGCCGACCTTCGCGGCGCTGGCGCGCGCGGCGCGCCGCCGCGGCGAACCGTCGGCGCTGTTGCGTACCGAACTCGCGCAAATCGGCCGCGCCGGCGAGCACGACATGCTGCGCGCCACCGGCGGCAGCAACGCGCACCGCGGCGCGATCTGGATCGTCGGCTTGCTCGTCGCGGGCGCGTCGATGCCGGGCGGCGGCACGCAACGCCATGCTGCGCACGTATGCGGACGTGCCGCGCGGATCGCCTGCTTTCCGGATCGCTTCGCCGCGCCCTCGAACAGTCATGGCGAACGCGCACGTCAGCGTTATCAGGTCGGCGGCGCGCGCCGCGAAGCGCAAGACGGTTTTCCGCATGTCGTCGAAATCGGCCTGCCCGCGCTGGTCGCGGCACGCGCACGAGGCATCGCCGAGGATGCCGCGCGCCTCGACGCCCTGCTCGCGATCATGGTTTCGCTCGACGATACCTGCCTGCTGCATCGCGCGGGTTTGCCGGGCTTGCACGCCGGTCAACGCGGCGCGCGCCGCGTGCTCGCTGCCGGCGGAAGTTCGACGCACGCGGGCGCCGCCGCCCTTGCCGCACTCGAACACGACCTGCTGTCGCTCAATGCATCGCCTGGCGGCGCGGCCGATCTGCTCGCCGCCACCCTTTTTCTCGACATGCTGGCGCGACACGACGCCGGCGGGAGCCCAGTCACATGGAACATCTGACCTTCGACTATCCGGCGCAACGCGCCGTCACGACCCGCGCGCATGTCGGCGTGGTGGGTTCCGGCGATCTGGAAGTGCTGCTGTCGCCAGCCGGTAACGGCGCCGCGCTGAACGCGCATGTGGTCGTGCGCACCAGCGTCGACGGCTATGGCCACATCTGGAAAAGCGTGCTCGACCGCTTCTTCACGCGCTACGACGGCGCCGCGCACATCGAAATCAACGACTTCGGCGCAACGCCGGGCGTGGTGGCATTGCGCCTCGCGGAAGCCGTCGAGGCGGCCGAACAGGGAGACGCCGCATGACTACCGTTGCGACCGCGCATCCCGCGCCGATTCTGCGCGACCGTTTCATCGAACTGCCGGCGCGCGAGCGCGCCCGCTCGCTGCTCGACGCCGGCACCTTCCGCGAATTGCTCGGACCGTTCGACAAGATCGAGTCGCCGTGGCTGCCGCTGCAAGGCGTCGTCTGCCAGGCCGACGACGGCTGCGTGATCGCGCGCGGCAGCATCGACGGCGAACCCGCCGTGGTGGCCGCAATCGAATCGGCGTTCCAGGGCGGCAGCATCGGCGAAGTGTCGGGCAGCAAGATCGCCGCCGCGCTCGAAATGGCCCTGCGCGACTGCGAGCGCGGCAAGATCGTGCGCCCCGTCGTGCTGTTCGAGACCGGTGGCGTGCGGCTTCAGGAAGCCAATCTCGGGCTCGCGGTGATCGCCGAGATTCAGGCGGCGATCGTCGCGCTGCGCCGGCATGTGCCGGTGGTCGGCGTGATCGCGGGAATGGTGGGCTGCTTCGGCGGCATGTCGCTCGCGGCCGCGCTGTGCTCGTATCTCGTCGTGACGAAGCAAGCCCGGCTCGGCATGAACGGCCCCGAGGTGATCGAACAGGAAGCGGGCATCGAGGAACTCGACGCGAGCGACCGCCGCCGCGTGTGGCAATTGATCGGCGGCGAACAAAGGGCCGCGACCGCGCTGGCCGATCGGCTGGTCGACGACGATGCCGACGCTGTGAGCGCCGCCGTGCGCGCCGCGTTCGCGCAAGGCGTGCCGGCCGCGCATCGCAGCGAACAGGTCGACACGTTTCTGGACCGGCTCGCGCGGATCGATCCGGCCAGCGTCACGCCGCAAACGATGCGCGAGGTCTACCACCCGCATGTGCAAAACGACGCGCGCAAGGAGCAAGCATGAACGACACTCAACCGAGCCGCGGCGCGCGCTGGTTTCAGGCGCTCGCCGGCGAACCGTCCGGCAACGCGCCGGTATTGAACGCCGATGCGCCGCTCGGCGGCGAGACCGCGCGCTTCATCGCGGTCGTGCCCGATCCCGACAACCGTTTTCCGCGCGCGACCGATAACGTCGTCGGCCTGGAACAGGGCTGGCTGCTCGCGCGGGCCGTGCGTGAAGCGATGACGCGGGACGAAGCGAGCGGCACGCGCCGCCCGATCGTCGCGATCGTCGACGTGAAAAGCCAGGCATACGGCTATCGCGAGGAGATGCTCGGCATTCACCTCGCCTGCGCCGCCGCCGTCGATGCGTATGCGGCGGCGCGCGATGCGGGCCATCCGGTGATCGCGCTGATCGTCGGGCCGGCGATGTCGGGGGCGTTCCTCGCGCACGGCTACCAGGCCAACCGCATCGTCGCGCTCGACGCGCCCGGCACGATGGTTCACGCGATGGGCAAGGAAGCCGCCGCGCGCGTCACGCGCCGCACCGTCGAAGCGCTCGACGCGCTCGGCGAAACCATCGTGCCGATGTCGTACACCATGGCCTCGTTCGCCAAACTCGGGCTGCTCGATCAGTTGATCGAAGGCGTCGATGCGGATGCGCCGGATGCCGCGCAGATCGAGCGCGTGCGTGAGGTGTTGTCGGCGCAGATTCGCAGCGCGCGCGACGGCAGCCGTGACCTGTCGCATCGGCTCGAATCGGCGGCGGCGCGGCAGAACCGCGCGGCGTCGATCGAAGTGCGCCGGCGTCTCGCCGAACAATGGGATGCCACGTGATGCGAGTCTGCGCCGCCCCGCCGTTCGCAAACGGTCAAGCGTTGTCCCGCGATACGCGATGGCGGCCGCATGACCTGCTGCGCTTGCGGCGCCTGCAACAGTTCGATGGCGAACCGGCATGGGTGCGCGAGGCCTTCGCTCATGCGCCGTATGCGGTCGTGCGACGCGCGTTGGCCGCCGAGGGTGTAATCGCGATTGGCGTGCGCGGCGTGGGGCGTTCGCAGCGCTATGGCACATGGGCGTCGGCGGACGATATCGAACACGTCATATCGCCGGAAGCGTTGGCACACCGCAGCCCTGCTGGCGAGCGCGCCATGTTGCCAGCGTTCGCCGCGCTCGCCGCATTGCGGAGCGAGGCCGACGGGCCATTGTGCGGCTTCGTTTGGGGACCCACCGGCAGCGCCGGTTTCGAACTCGCGGCGCAAGTGCCTACTGTGTCCGAATCGAGCGATCTCGACTTGCTGATCCGCACGCCGTCGAAGCTCGCACACGAGGACGCGGTTCGATTGCTCGGCCATCTGCAAGCTTTGGCGCAGCGCGCCGGCATTCGCGTGGACGCGCAACTCGAAACGCCCGCGGGCGGGGTGGCGCTGGCCGAATGGGCAGCGGGCAAGGCGCAGGTGATGGCGCGCGACGCACGCGGCCCGCAACTCGTCGCCGATCCTTGGGCCGCTGTTCGCGGCGACGACGTCTGATGCTTGCATTGATCTTCCCCGGCCAGGGCGCGCAGACCGAAGGGTTCCTGCATCGTCTGCCCCAGCATCGCCTCGTGCGCGAAACGCTCGCGGAAGCCTCCGAGGTGATCGGCGCCGATGTGCTGACATTGGATACAGCGCACGCGCTGCGCTCGACCGTCGCCGTGCAGATCGGCTTGACGGTTGCGGGCGTGGCGATCACGCGTGCGCTGGCCGATGAACGGCTGATACCGGCGCTCAACGCGGGGCTGTCGGTGGGCGCGTATGCCGCGGCGGTCAGTTGCGGCGCTGTCCACTTCGACGATGCGCTAAGGATGGTTCGCAAGCGTGCCGAATTGATGGAAACCGCGTATCCGTCGGGATACGGTCTCGCGGCCGTATCGGGTTTGACGGAATACCAACTGGAAACGCTCGCCGCGCAGCACGCGAACGAGGCGCGACAGCGCGTCTATATCGGCAATGTGAATGCGCCGCGTCAGATCGTCGTGGCGGGCGCGAATGCCGCGCTGGATGCGTTTATCGAACGTGCGCTGGCAGCCGGTGCCCGCAAGGCCACCCGGCTCGCGGTGAGCGTGCCGTCGCATTGCGAATTGCTCGCGCATGCCACCGACGAACTGGTCGCCTACGCCCAGCATGTGCCTTTTTACACGCCGCACGGCACCTATGTCGGCAACCGCGGCGGCCGGCCCTTGTACACGGCGGACGCGATCCGCGACGATCTCGTCACGAACATGCGCTACACCGTGCGTTGGTTCGACGCGCTCGCGGCGATGCTGGAAATGGGCGCTCGCGTGCTGATCGAAGCGCCGCCCGGCCAGGTGTTGACGGACATTGCGCGCGACAACTTTCCGGATGCCGCCGCGCTGGCCGCGAGCGGCTTCCCGTTCGATCGGCTGGTGGCGACGGCGCGCCGGCGTCTGGAAGCGGATTGAGCGGTGAGCGGGCGGGCGCCGCAAGGCCCGCGTTCCCGAGCGGCGCTATAAAGCCTGTTCCGGCGCGCGTCCGATCGTTTGCGAATCCGCCGCCGCACCCGCATCGCTGCGCGCGCGCTCACGCCCCGGCGTCACCACCGCGCCGCTTCCGCCCGGACGCCCCACCGATTTCGCATGCCGCTCGATCAGCCGTTGCAACAGACAGAACGCGCAGAGCAAGGCGCCGATCACGATGCGCGTCCACCATGAACTGAGCGTGCCGTCGAACGTGATCAAGGTCTGGATCGTGCCGAGAATGCCGACCCCGAACAGCGACCCGAGCACATAGCCGACGCCGCCCGTCAGCAGCGTGCCGCCGATCACCGTCGCGGCGATCGCGTCGAGTTCCATGCCCTGCCCTTGCAAACCGTAACCGGACAGCACGTAGAAGGTGAAGACCGCGCCGCCGAGCGCCGAGCAGAAGCCGCTCAACGCATACACGCCGATCCGCGTGTGCGCGACCGGCAAGCCCATCAGCAGCGCCGAGCGCGCGTTGCCGCCGACCGCATACACGTTGCGGCCGAAGCGTGTGAAATGCGCGATATAAATCGCCGCAAGCAGCGTGATAAAGGCGATCAACACATTCGCGGTGACGGAACCGATACCGATGTCGAGGCGAAACGCCGAGATCGCGTGAAAGGTCGGATCGTTGATGGTGATCGACTGCGTCGTGATCAGAAAGCACAGGCCGCGCGCGAAGAACATGCCGGCCAGCGTGACGATGAACGCCTGCAGGCGGAAGAAGTGAATCAGCGCGCCCTGCACCGCGCCGAACACGGTGCCCATCAGCAGCACGGCCGGCACGATCAGCCAGACCGGCCAATGCATGTGTTCGGACAGCACCGCCTCGACAATCGTGGTTAGCGCGACGATCGAGCCGACCGAGAGGTCGATCCCGCCCGAGACGATCACGAACGTCATGCCGATCGCGACGATCAGCAGAAACGCGTTGTCGACCAGCAGATCGAGCAGCACTTGCCACGAGAAAAAGCCGGTGTACATCACCGAGCCGAAACCGAACAGCGCGCAGAACAGCAGGATCGTGACGGCGATCGGCAACGTGCGCGGATCGACGATACGGGCGCATGCTTCGAGGAGTCGTCTCATCGGGTCACCCCGCGCTGCGTGAAGAGCGACATGGCGATCGAGCGCGCCGCCGGCGACTGGATCACGCTCACCGTGAGCACGACGGCCGCCTTCACGACGAGCGTCGCTTCCGGCGGCACGCCGATCGAATAAGTGGTGTAGGTGAGCGTCTGGATGATCAGCGCGCCGAGCACCGTGCCCGCGAGACTGAAGCGGCCGCCGAGCAGCGACGTGCCGCCGAGCGTCACCGCGAGGATCGCGTCGAGTTCGAGCAGCAGGCCGGCATTATTGCCGTCGGCGCTGCGCACGTTCGAGCTGATGAGAATGCCCGCCATCGCGGCGGTCAATCCCGAGAAACCGTACACCGCGAAGACGAGCGCTTTCGAACGCAGCCCGACGAGGCGCGTCGCGACCGGATTCACGCCGATCGCTCGAATGAAGAGCCCGAGCGCGGTGCCTTCGACGAGCGCCGCGGTGGCGAGCACGGCCACCGTCGCGATCCACACGGAACACGGCACACCGAGCCAGTACCCGCCGCCCACGAACAGATAGCCGGGCGCGCCGATCGGAATGATCTGCCCCGCCGTCAGCAATTGCGCGATGCCGCGGCCGGCCACCATCAGGATCAACGTCGCGATGATCGGCTGCATGCCGACGAACGACACCAGCAAGCCGTTCCACATGCCGCTCAGTACGCCGACGATCAACGCCGCCACCAGGGCCTGCGCGATCAGTCCGCCGCTCGGCACGGGCTGCGTCGCGAGTATCGTCGCGGCGGCGGCGCCCGCGATCGCCACCACCGCGCCGACCGAAATGTCGATGCCGCGCGTGGCGATCACGAGCGTCATGCCGGTGGCGACGAGCACGAGCGGCGCGGCGCGATTCAGCACGTCGATCGGCGCGCCGAACAGATGGCCGTCGAGCATCCGCAGCGACAGAAAATGCGGGTTCACCCACAGGTTCAGGCCGCACAGCAACGCGAGCGTGACGCACGGCCAGATCAATGCGCGCTCGGCGCCGTCGCGCACGAACCAGTTCGATAGCTTCATTCGCCGCTCCCCGCGATGAGTCGGTAGATGTTGTCTTCGTTCGAAGCCTTGCCGGCCACTTCGGCGATCTTGCGGCGGTCGCGCAACACCGCCACGCGATGGCTGACCCGCACCACCTCGCTGATCTCGGACGAGATGAACAGAATGCTCAAGCCGTTCGCGCACAGCGCCAGCAGGCGGTCCATGATGTCGAACTTGGCCGCGACGTCGATGCCGCGCGTGGGTTCATCGAGAATCAGCAGCTTCGGATCGGTGGCGAGCCAGCGCGCAAGCAGTGCTTTTTGCTGGTTGCCGCCGGAGAGCAGCCCGATCGGCTGCTCGGCGTCCGAGGCCTTGATGCCGAGCCGCTCGATCCACAGATCGGCCAGTTCGCGCGCGCGTTGGCGGCTGATCTTGCGCCACCATCCGCGCCTTGCCTGCAAGGCCAGCAGGATGTTCTCGCGGATCGAGAGTTCGGCGACGATGCCTTCTTTCTTGCGATCTTCCGCGCAGTAGCCGATGCCGTGATGCACCGCGTCGCGCGGCGAACGCAAGCGCACCGGCCGGCCTTCGACGAGGATCGTGCCGCTGTCGGCGCGGTCGGCGCCGAACAGTAGCCGCGCGGTTTCGGTGCGGCCCGAGCCGAGCAATCCGGCGAGGCCGAGAATCTGCCCCGGCTGCACGTCGAGGTCGAGCGGCTGCATGGTGCCGCGCCGGCCCACGCCGCGCAATTCGACGAATGGCTGAACAGCTTCCTTGCCATGCTGATATTCGTGCGGATCGCGGCCTTCATGCGCGGCTTCACGCAGGCGCGCGCTCATGCGCTCGTGGCCGACCATCTTCGACACGAGTTGATCGGCCGGCAAATCGCGCGCGAGATATTCGCCTTCGCGCTCGCCGTTGCGCATCACCGTGATGCGATCGGAAATGGCATACGTCTGCTCGATGAAGTGCGTGACGAACAGAATCGCAATGCCGGATTTCTTGAGATGGCGAAGGATTTTGAACAACTGCGCGACTTCGCTGTCGTCGAGGCTCGAGGTCGGCTCGTCGAGGATCAACACGCGCGCATCGACCGACAGCGCTCGCGCGATCGCCACCATCTGCTGCACGGCGATCGGATAAGCGTCGAGCGAACGCGTGACGTCGAGCGATACGTCGAGACGCGCGAGCGCGGCCTGCGCGCGGCGCTTGATGTCGGGCCAGTCGATCGCGCCGAAGCGGCGCGGCTGCCGGCCCGCGAAAATGTTCTCCGCGACCGACAGGTTCGGGCACAGGTTCACTTCCTGATACAGCGTGCGCACGCCGGCCGCCTCGGCTTCCTGCGGCGAGGCGAACGCCACGGTCTCGCCGCCCAGGCGGATCGTGCCCGCATCAGGCGCAACCACGCCGGTCAGCACGTTGATCAGCGTGGACTTGCCGGCGCCGTTCTGGCCCATCAGCGTGTGGATTTCGCCGGGGAACAGGCGGAAATCGACCTGCTGTAGCGCCTTCACGCCAGGAAACGTCTTGCTGACGCCGGCGGTGGCAAGAATGGGCTCGTGTGCGTTCGCGGCGCCATCGGCAGTGGTTGCGATAGCGCCGAGGGCCGGCGGATTGGGTTCAGAAGCGCGATGCGTCATAGACCTCGCTCGATCGGCGGTGCGTTGGTGCGTTGCTTCGGTGGCTCTAGCGAAACTCGAAGGCACTCAGCGGACCCCGCGGAAAAGAGACCGCCCGCTGCCCAAGCAGACGGGCGGTCAGGCACCGCTGGAGAAACTGCTACACCTGTCCGTACTGCGCTTTCGTGTTGAGTTCGTGCGCCGCTTTTTGGTCAGCAAGCCTCGGTACTGTGCGTCAGTACTTGCGCGTCGGCAATGTCTGCGCCGCGACGCTCATCGGGAAGACGGTTTCTTCCGTGAGAATGCGCTTGGGCAGCGGCTTGCCGGCCACGACGTCCTTCACCGCCGACATCAACTGCGGCCCGAGCAGCGGACTGCATTCCACGTCGACGTTCATCTTGCCGGCGGCCATCGCCTGGAAGCCGCCCTTGGTCGCATCGAACGAGACGACGATCACGTCCTTGCCCGGATGCATGCCGGCCTCTTCCATTGCCTGGATCGCGCCGAGCGCCATATCGTCGTTATGCGCATAAACTACGTTTATTTTATTCCCATAGGTTTTTATAAACGCCTCCATGACCTGCTTGCCGCCGGCCAACGTGAAGTCGCCGCTTTGGGACGCGATGATCTTGAACTTGGGATCGCTCTTGATCACTTCGATCAGGCCGGCGTGCCGGTCGTTGGCGGGCGCGGAGCCAACCGTTCCCTGAAGTTCCGCGATATTGACCGTGTTCTTTTCGTTCTTGTAATGGTCCGCAAGCCACTTGCCGCCACGCCGCCCTTCTTCCAGAAAGTCGGAGCCGATCATCGTCACGTAAAGCGAGGTGTCTTTCACGTCGACGTTGCGGTCGGTCAGGATCACCGGAATCTTCGCGGCTTTAGCCTCGCGCAGCACCGGCTCCCAGCCCGATTCCACAACCGGCGAGAACGCGATGACGTCGACTTTCTGCGCGATGTAGGAGCGGATCGCCTTGATCTGGTTTTCCTGCTTTTGCTGGGCGTCGGAGAATTTGAGCTTGATTTTCGCTTCAGTGGCGGCGGATTTCACCGACTCGGTGTTCGCCGTGCGCCATGCGCTTTCGGCGCCGACCTGGGCGAAGCCGAGCGTGATCTGTTTGTCCTGCGCGTAGGCGCCCGGTGCTGCCAGCGTCAGCGCGCCCATGCCCGCGCACAATGCGAGCGCGCCCAACGCACGACATGCGGCGCGTCGTGTATTCGCCATGACTGTCTCCTGATCGTTGTTGTGTAGGCGACCCAGCGAAACCGCCAGCGCTTGCTGCTTTCACGGTGCGTGGATCGTGATGTAGCGTAGTGTGCGGCGCGTTAACCGTCCAATCATATGATTCGCGCCGACGATATCAATTCTGGTATAGCGGACGGTGTCGGTTGTCGCGTGGCCGTGTGTCGACCTCCGCGTCGAGGATGTCGGCGGCGCCTGGTCCGCGTTACGGCTGACGGGCTTTTTATGCGCTTACGTGCCGATGGCGCGCTGCCGGGCTGACCGGTTCACGGCGGTCTACCGCGTTGCCGCTCGCGGCGTGACCCAACGAAACGTCAGATTGATTCGTTCGCCCGTGACATCAGACTCCTTCGGCACCCGATGCCGCCATTCAGCCTGCGTGTCGCCTTTCATCACCAGCAAACTGCCGCCTTTGAGCGAAAACGACTTCGTCACGCCGGTTTCGTTGTGGCGCAAATCGAAGGTGCGCGCCACGCCGAGGCTCACCGACGCGATCACCGGCCGAACGCCGAGTTCAGGCTCGCGGTCCGCGTGCCAGCCCATGCTGTCGGCGCCGCTGCGGTAGCGGTTGATCAGCACGCTGTTGAAACGGGCGTTGCAGGCGGCTTCGGCGGCGGCCTTCAGTTCGGCGACGGTCGGCGTCCAGGGTTGCGGCACGTTGCGGATACCCGAGTACACGTAGACCGCGTCCGGCTCCCCTTGCCAGGCGGTCAAACGCGGCAGCGGCACGCGGCCGGCGGGCGTACCCATCATGTCCTGGCGCCATTCGACTTCGCCGACAAGCCGCGTCAAAGTCCGCTGCGCCGCCGCGGGCGTCAGCCAGTCGGGATACCAGTCGACGTCGGGCGCCGGCAGGCGATGATCATCAAAGAGATCCATCATGAGATTGGGCTGGATGCGGCCGCGCGCGATGCGTGCCGGGAGAAAACGTGTGGCTATTATGGCGGCAGCGATAGAGCGGCTCGCGGTGATCGTCGGGAAGGAGATGGCATGCCGACGCGTGCAGTTGGTTCGCCGGAAACAATAGGGCTATCGCGGAGACGACATTTCGCGATTCAACGCTGCGGTGCGACCCAATATTCTGGCCGCCCGTGCGCCCGGCATCCGGCGAAACTATTGCCGCGCAACGCGCGCTGTTCGTTCGACCAAACCGCACGTATCGTCTGATGGACCGCAACTCTCCACGCGGTCAGGTGAAGACGGCGACGTAAAACACCACTGCGCCGATCACGGCGCCGATAAAGCAGAAGCCCTCCTCGGTATCCTCGCCATTCGAACGCAACCACCCGCCGACCACCCCGAACAACCCTGCGATGCCGAGCGCGACGCACACCATCACGATGTAGAAGAGCGCGGTTTTGCCCAGTTCGGAAAAGTCGATGTTGCGCACGCCGACGTACAGGCTGACCGCCATCAGCGAGAAGACCACCAGCGGCAGCATCACATGGCTGCCCTCGTAGCCGACATGATGCGCGTGGTGCGCGGGCCGTAACTGATTGCCTGATCTGAGCAGTTTCATGATGCCCCCTGCCTCGCCTTTACCGGCGATAAAACGAACCGCGATCCGGCCGCGGCGGCCCTGATGCAAGCCGGTTCATTTTGAGAATAGTCTACGCACGGACACGATTCAAAGCCCATTTAATTATGGCTCCAAGCACCGCCGGGTGGGCCTTGCGTCGCGATATGTCGATGCTGCGATGCAGTAGCCGGGGCGGCCGCCCAAGGCGGGTTCCATAACTTGGCGAGCAAGTTTGGTGCCGCCCCGCGCGCAGTGGCACATGCCGGTAGAATGGTTCACCCCGTTCGCTAACGCGGCATCGCAGTCTCCGAGTCGCCCAAGGTTCAGTTCGTCTCGGACCCTTCCCGCCCTTATCTTCCCTATGCGCCGCTCATCGTTTCTTGTCCGCATCATCCTCATTGGCATCCTGCTGCATATTTATGTCGGCTTCCGTCTGATTCCAGACATGCCGATCGATACTGTCGGCCGAGGGCTTTGCGCGCTGTGGCTCGTGCTGTCGATCTTTCTGATTCCGCTCGGCATGCTGGCGCGCACCATCAAACGACAGCCGCTCGGCGACCGGCTCGCATGGGTCGGCCTGCTGGCGATGGGTTTTTTCTCGTCTTTGCTGGTGCTGACTTTTTTGCGCGACGTGGTTCTCGCGTCGCTGCTCACCATCGATGCAATCTGGCCGCGCGCCGTGGCGATGGGAAACTGGCGGACCGGTTCGGCGGCAGCGGTGCCTTTGGCTGCGCTGCTTTCGACGCTCGTCGGTCTCGTCAACGCGCGCCGGCGCGCCAGAGTGGTGACGATCGAAGTGCCGATCGACGATTTACCGCCCGCGCTGGACGGCTTCACGATTGTTCAGATCAGCGATATCCACGTCGGCCCGACCATCAAACGCCATTACGTGGACGCCATCGTCAATGCGGTGAACCGTCTCGAGCCCGATCTGATTGCCGTGACCGGCGATATCGTGGACGGCAGCGTGCCGCAATTGAGGAACCACACGCAGCCGCTCTCGCGGTTGAGCGCGCGTCACGGCGCTTTCCTCGTTACCGGCAACCACGAGTATTACGCCGGCGCAAATGCATGGATCGACGAATTCCGGCGCCTCGGATTGACCGTGCTGCTCAACGAACACGTGATCGTGGACCACGACGGCGCGCGCGCCGTGATTGCCGGCGTGACCGATTATTCGGCGGGTCATCATGACCCGTTGCATCGTAGCGACCCTGTCGCCGCGCTTGCCGGCGCGCCTGGCGACGTGCTGATCAAGGTGCTGCTCGCCCATCAGCCGCGCTCCGCTGAGGCGGCCGCGGCCGCCGGTTTCACGCTGCAGCTATCCGGCCACACGCACGGCGGTCAGTTCTTTCCGTGGAATTTCTTTGTGAGATTTCAGCAGCCGTTCACAGCCGGCCTCGCTCGCCTGAATGGACTGTGGGTGTACACGAGCCGTGGCACAGGGTATTGGGGACCGCCGAAGCGTCTCGGCGCGCCGTCTGAAATCACGCGCTTACGCCTTGTGCCTGGCGAGCCCGATTAAGGCATCCAAATAAAGCGAAACGCAGGCGCCGTCATGAAACGGCGCCTGCGTTGTATTGGACTGACTGCATGACAGGAGCGCGGACGTCGGCAATGACATCCGCTTCCAAGGCGCCAACGTGCGGCGCCCGTTAGCCTGCCTATTGCGCTGGCACGACGGCCACGCTGACTTGCGGCGCGAACGCTACCGACACCTGCATACCAGGAGTCACATTGGCGAGTGTTGCCGGCTCGCGGCCCTTGATATGAAACACGGCGTCATTCGGACCCTTCAGGGCCAGGATGCCCGACGCGTGGTCGACGGTCTGGATCTCGGCGGTGACGTTCCCGGCGGTGTTGGACTGAACGACCGGCGTAGCAGCACCTTGACCGGCACCACGGGTAACGCTGATCACGGCGTTGCGCACCATGCGGACGTGGACCTTGCCGCCCTGCTTGATCTGCGTAAGGTCGCGCGAGTCGGTGACATTGAACGAAGCCTGGCTGCCCCGAGCATCGCGCACGGTGACCGAATGTTTCGCCATGTCTACCGATGTCACGACGCCTTCCGCCTGCAGCGTGCTGCTGCCTTCGAACGGCGCGGGCAGACCTGCGGCAAACGACATGAGCGGAGCGGCAGCAATCAACGCGCCGGCGATGATGCGACGAGCTTGAACTTTCATACTTTCCTCAACTGGGGTAAACGGCTAAAACGGACGACGTCGAGCGAATCCTGGATCAAGACCTTCCGCACAATGCTCGAGCAAAGCCGCTAGAAGTGAAACGTGGATTGAGCGCTGCGAGAGTGCTAAAAGCGCGCGACGTATTTGGAAATGTGCGAACAGTGTGGTTTCCGGGATGAGGTCGGTCAATATTCGGAGTCCCCATTTACGCGGTGATAGTTCCAGATTTTCACTGGAAGTTTCCACAACAGGACATGAGTTCGCCAGCACTGTGTGCTTTATCCCGGCTTGACTTACCTTTGCAGAGCCGCCTAAAATTCGCCCACTTCATTTAGCCGGAATCACGATCTTGGACAGTAGCAGTACTACCAGTCGAGCTTCGATTCACCCGATCGCCTGATCGGCAAGATTTCCGCGTCAGCTCTCCTGCCTGTCGCCGTCTTGCCTCCGGGCTCGACGGTGCGCGTCGTCTCTTTACTTTTCACAGCCTTTTATCGCGCTTCTACGCGTGTGAAGCGCCGCATGGTTCGATGCCATCCGATTGCTCCGCGACGTTCAGCGCCGCCGCGAGCCCCGCTCGCGTTCTCGTCATGCCTGACCGCATCCGCGTTTCGTCGGCGATTCGCGCTGCTGTCATGCGCACGGTTCACACTGCGCGGATACGCGCCACAAGCTTTCTTACCGATGACAATTGAATTCGTCTTGCGGCTCCTTGCCGCCTTCGCCTGCGGCGTGGCAATCGGCCTCGAACGGCAGATGCGTCAGCGCAACGCCGGCCTGCGCACGATCACACTCGTCGCGAGCGGCGCGTGCCTGTTCGTCACCCTCGGCGTACTGACCGGCAACGGGACTACCGGCATCACCCAGATCGCCGCGTATGTCGTATCCGGCGTCGGCTTTCTCGGCGGCGGCGTGATCATGCGCGACAAGGGTTCCATTCAGGGCATCAATACCGCGGCGACCTTGTGATGTTCGGCGGCGGTCGGCGTGTTATGCGGTGCGGGCCATTACGGCCCCGCGATCGCCGGCACCGCGGTCGTGCTGCTCACCAATACGGTGCTGCGTGAAGTGAGCCGCACTATCAACGCGGCGCCGGTTTCCAACGCGGACCTGATTCGCGAGTACGTGCTGACGATTGTCTGCCGGGAAACCGACGAGATTCACATTCGCACCGCCGTGTCGAACTCGATGTATTCGACGCCACTGTCGTTCCAGAGCCTGACCAGCGAGGACGTGGAAGGCGATACCGGACGTATCCGTGTCACGGCGACACTGAAGCTGCATCCCAAGGACCAACCGAAGCTAGAACAGATGGCAAGCCGCATCAGCATGGAAAAAAGCGTATCGAGCGTCAGTTGGACGGCCACAGAAGCGGAGCCGACGCCGGAGTGACGCGCCGTGAGCAAGTGCCGCTTATGCGGGCGCATCGTCTACACTTAGTCGCAATACATTCAGACAATGTTAATTTACCGTCCTGAATATGGACTGCCGCATGACCATCGACTAAGCTCTGTCACCGTGAATTTTTCACACTCAACCAAGGAGTCTCGATTATGGAACACGGCATCATTGCATGGCTCATCATCGGCGCGATCGCCGGCTGGCTGGCCGGCGTGCTCGTCAAGGGCGGCGGCTTCGGCTTGATCGTCGACATCATCGTCGGGATTGTCGGCGCGTTCATCGGCGGGTGGCTTGCCGGTGTGCTGCATATCTCGCTTGGCAGCGGCTGGATCGGCTCGATCATTACTGCTGTCATCGGCGCGGTCATTCTGCTGTTTCTTATCCGCCTCGTCCGCCGAGGTGGTTGAGGGTCGCATTTGATGTCTTCCGGCGTCAGGGGCGAAGGCCGCCTGACGTCGGTTTCGACTAGAGAAGCACTTCCTCAGCCGGCAACATCGAGCCGGTGTCACGCAGCCGCGTATGCCAGTTGAAAGCCTGGTCCAGTCGATGCGGCGTTTGTCCTCCCCATTGCAAGGCGTCCCGATAGTAGTCGCGCAACAGATCGCGATACAGCGGATGCGCACAGTTTTCGATGATCAGCGTGGCGCGCTCGCGCGGCGCCAGCCCGCGCAGATCGGCCAAGCCCTGCTCCGTCACGACCACGTCCACGTCATGTTCGTTGTGGTCGCAATGCGGCACCATCGGCACGACGCTCGAAATGCGGCCGCTCCTGGCCATCGATTTGGTTGCGAAGATCGCGCAAGACGCATTGCGTGAAAAGTCGCCCGAGCCGCCGATGCCGTTCATCATGTGCGTGCCGCCCACATGCGTCGAATTCACGTTGCCGTAGATGTCGAATTCCAACGCGGTATTCAGCGCGATCAACCCAAGCCGCCGGATCACTTCCGGATGATTGCTGACCTCTTGTGGGCGCAATACCAGACGATCGCGATAGCGTTCGAGTTCGCCGAACACCTGCGCCTGACGCGCGGCCGACAACGTAATCGATGCACCTGAGGCGAACGTCACCTTGCCGGCATCCATCAGGTCGAACGTCGAATCCTGCAGTACCTCCGAGTAAATTTCGAAGGGATCGAAAGGCGAGTCGGCGAAGCCCGCCAGCACCGCATTGGCGATCGTGCCGATGCCCGCCTGCAGCGGCGGCAAGCGCCGAGGCATGCGACCGCGCGACACCTCGTACTGAAAGAACTCGATGAGGTGGCCCGCGATCATCTTCGTCTCCTCATCGGCCGGCAACACCGTGGACGCACTGTCCGCCATATCGGTAATGACGATCGCCGCGATCCTGTCGAGTGGAACGTCGATGGCCGGTGTACCGACGCGATCGTGTGGATGGACGATCGGCAACGGCTCGCGGTTCGGCCTGCGGCCTGGAATCCAGATGTCGTGCAGCCCTTCGAGAGCGATCGGCTGGGCCAGATTGATTTCAACGATGATCTTCTCGGCGAGCATTGCGAAGCTCGCCGAATTGCCGACGGAAGTGGTCGGCACGATGCCGCCCGTCTCGGTGATCGCTGCCGCTTCGATAATCGCGACGTCGAGTTTGCCGAGTTGATTCGCGCGCAGCATCTCGACGGTTTCGGACAGATGCTGATCGACGAACATCACTTCGCCACGATTGATCGCATCGCGCAGGGTCTTGTCCACCTGGAACGGCAAGCGACGCGCCAGCACGTGTGCCTCGGTCAGCATGCGATCGACGTCGTGGCCGAGCGATGCACCGGTCATCAGCGTAATGCGCAGCGGCTTGCCTTCGTTGCGCGCACGTTCGGCGAGCGCGACAGGGACGGCTTTTGCGTCGCCCGCGCGTGTAAAACCGCTGGCGCCGACGCACATGCCGTCCTGAATGAGAAGCGCCGCAGTTGCGGCGGAAGTGATTTTTCCGCGCAGCGCGGCGCAGCGAATCCGATCTTCGTACATGAAACTGAGTCTCTCCATGGTCACCAGTTCTGGCTACCGGTGCGCACATCGGCGGCGTGCTTCGTTCAGTAGCCCGATTGTCGCAACAGGCGCGACGTCTCGATGAGACGGCGTCGCGGCCAGGTACTTCGTCGCGCCGTCACTTTCGCGACGGCTCTTGCAGGCATGACTTGCGTACGGTGCGGCGCTGACTAGCTACCGAAATAGATATTGCAGAAACTCATGGGGCCGACGCACTCTTCAGCTTTAGCGGCCGGTGCGGCACGGTGGTCTTGCATGGCGGCGCTGTCGGCGCGTTGGTTATTTGCCTGGGCGGCCTTCTGTTGCGGCGTGGACGGCGCGGTTTGTGCATGAGCAACAGCAGCGGATAAAGCACAGGCAATCAGGACAATCTTCAACACTTTCATTTCTTTCTCCGGGACTTACGGTTACTGCGAGGCAGCGATGAAACTATAGAGCCGCCGTCCATGCGGATAAACGTGGCTGTCCGGAAGTGACCTTTCCATCCGGCGGAAGGATCGACATGTGCGACCGATCACATGAGCATCGGTCAACGTGTATTGAAAGGCGCGTCCTTGTCGAGCAACGCAGTGCGGATGAAATGCAGGCAACTCAGAATGCGCTGCAAGTCATGGCGTTTGTCGCGGTCGGCATGAACGGTTTGCAACACTTCCTGCGCGATCCATGTGGCCGAGCGCACCGCCACGAGCGCGTGCTCCAGAGCATGCGCGTCAGGCCGCGCGAACAGTTGCGAGAGCGCGTTGCAGGTTTGCTCCAGAGCGCTATCCCAACGTCGATGAATTGTCACCGCGTAGGTGGCGCGTGACGCTTCGCTGCGTAGATCGATAACGGCGTGGCCGACTTCGAGTGTCGCAAGCATCCAGCGCAACGCATCCCGGCGGCGGCGGGAGCGTCGCGTCAGCAGCAGGCGCAATTGGGAGGCGAGGTCGTGTGTGCTCGACTGAAAACGCTGATTGAGACCGGGCAGCTTGTCGTTGCATGCGAACACGACTTGCTCACGCAGATCGCCCATGATCCTGTCGATGAGCCACGGCATATCGGCCGGAAAAACCACCGCGAAAACGATTGCCGCCAACAGCATCGCAGCACCGAGCGCCAGGCCGTTGTTGATCAGCAGATCAGGCGCATAGGTGACGACGTTGTCCGGCCCGGCCAGCAGGCAAAAGAACACGGAGAAGCCGATGCCATATCCGGCCGTGAGCTTGCGCGTCGCGACGAACCCGCCGAGCGCAAGCACTGGCGCAAGCATGATGCAAAGGAGCGGAAAACCGTCGATGTTGGGATACACATAGCATGTGAAGAAGTAGCCGGTCATGGTGGCCAGCACGGCGCCGAGCGCCATCTGCACGGCTGTCTTCGAAGGATTCGGCGCGGTGGAAGTCAGAGCGCACACCAGTGCCGCGCCGATCACCGCTAGACCACCGCTCGGCCAATCGGTCGCGATCCAGAACCATCCGACGATCGACAAGACCACCGCGGACCGCACGAAAGTGAATGCGACGAGAGAGCCGTTCGTCCTGCTCACGTAGCGGCTGCCATTGCGTTGCTTGTTCTCTGGCTTGCGCCTCGCCAAAGCCGCGTAGGTTTCCGAGTAGCGAATCCATTCGTCGACGAACCGATACAGCAGTTCGGCGGCCGTGTCGAAATCCGCCAGTGGTTCGGCAGGCGCGGTTTCCAGCGGACGTCTTGTTTCGCGCACGCGCCGTGGCAGGCTTGCCTGAAAGAGCCGCAAGCGGGCTGCGACGCGCGAGGCATCGACGGTGGCGTCAGCTTGCGGCGCCAGCAACAACGATAGCTGATGGAAGTACGGCTTGATCGCGTCGATCACACGCGCCGAAGCGTTGACACGCCCACGCTTGAGCAATTGGTGCAGTGCATGCAGCCGCGCACATGCATCCATGAATTCGCCGTTCAGACGGCCTAGATGTTGGCTGCGTGAGCGCATGGCGGGATCTTCGAACGCGGCGAAAATGCGCGTCGCCTCGAAACCCACGATTTCGTCGACGAGGTTCGCAAAGCGCCGCTCGAACTGACCACGCTCGATTCCACGTCCCAGCGCGTCGGCCGCGAACGCAGTAAAATTTGTGTATCGAATTTGCAGCGCGTGCAGCAGAGCAAGACTCGAACGCTGCGGCGCGATTAACGCACTGACCGCGCTCGAGCACACAATGCCAATCGTTACTTCCGCCGCGCGTGTGAGCGCGGCCAGAAACAGGTCGTGAGGCGCGGTGACATTCGGGACGCCGATCAAGGCGGCGGTGTAACCCGCCAGCACAAAACCATACCACTTGAAATGCCGATATCGGACAGCGGCAGCGATGCAGGCGCTCACCCAGGCGACCATGCCGAACATATACAGTTCAGGCTGCTGGACGAACAGCGCACCGAGCATGAGCGCCGCGACCGTGCCCACCGCGGTGCCGAAAAGCCGATAGAAACTTTTGGCGAGCACCATGCCGCTGAACGGCTGCATCAATACGAACACTGTCGTCATTGCAATGCGCGGCTGCGGCAGATCCAGCAGCATCGCGATGCCTTGCGCCAGCAGACCCGCGGTGACCGTTTTCAACAGATGCAGCCAGATCAGACCCTCGCTGTTTGCCCAATCACGAATCGCCGCGCCGGGCATCGTTTGCGATGCGACGTTCCACTGTCGGCGGGAATTCGCAGGCGGTTCGATCGCGTGTTGGCGTTTCATCGGAAAGCAATGCGCCCCGGGTGATGCTGAAAGAAGCGCCGGCGAATGTTGCGCACACCGGCAGGCAAGGCGCCGATTGTAGGAGCGTGCGACGCACGCACTAATGGGACTGGTTCGGAAAGTCCCTTCCAGAACGAACAACAATGCGCTTGCGGGACAGGCGGACAATACGGCTTCTGCCGTGAATTAGAAGGATCGATGGATACGTTACAAAATATGCGAGTGTTCGTGCGAGTCGTGGAAGCCGGTAGTTTTACCGCCGCAGCGCAGTCGCTCAATTCAACGACCGGGGCGATGTCCCGCGCAGTATCGGAACTCGAAGCCCATCTACGTACCAGGTTGCTAAACCGTTCGACACGGCGACTCGCCCTAACCACCGCGGGCGAGCGTTATATGGAGCGATGCCAACAAATACTCGCGGACGTCGACACGGCGGAAGAAGAGGCGAGTTGCGCGCACGAGCGTCCCAGCGGCGCCTTGCGAATGCATAGCTTCGCCAGCATCGGCCAGCACTATGTGCTGCCGGCTATCTCGCGTTATCGCGCGCTGTATCCGGAGGTGACGGTGGAGCTGACGTTGTCCCAGCGTATGCCCGATCTCTTCGAAGGCAGTGCGGACGTCGCAGTGATCGGCGCCTCGAATTTGCCCAACTCGGATCTTGTCTCGCTGCCGCTCGGAACGACCTTTAGCATCTTGTGTGCATCGCCTGCTTATGTGAGGACGCATGGCTCGCCGCAACAGCCGGGCGATCTCGCGCATCATGAATGTCTGATCCTGCACACGCCAGCATTTCCGCCGCACGAATGGCTGCTCGACGGGCCAAACGGAGGCGAGATGATGGAAGTGAATGGGCCCGTGCACGTGAACATTGCGGAGTCGCTGATCGTTGCGATTCGCGAAGGGATGGGCATCGGCATGGTGCCGCTTTACGCGGCGATTTCCGGGTTGCGTGATGGAACGTTAATGCGCGTGTTGCCGGAATATACGCTGCAGAAAATGAACATTTACGCGCTGTATCCATCGCGTAAGTTCATCGATGCCAAGACGCGGACGTGGGTCGAATTTCTGCGCGCCCACCTGCCGGAAGTGATTGCACGCGACGAGGCGCTACTTGCGGAAATCGGTCAGTTATATACCGACGATGAAGTCATGCCGGTTCGTGCCTGCGCCGTTGGCAGCGGCGATGCCGCCACGCATTGATGCGGAATTTTGCGTGCACCGCTTGCTGGGGCACTATGCTGTTAGTGCTGTTTGAAAAACAGAAGTGCCCTGGCGAGCGATGTTTATGTGCTGGTTGGTCGTTGCGAGAGAGCACGATTAGATGTTTGTTTTTAGCCCCATCTCGAATATGGCGCGTAAACGCACAAACCCCACCGGTGTGGGGTGGGGTCTGTGTTTCTGCATGGGAGCCTGACGATTACCTACTTTCACACGGGCAATCCGCACTATCATCGGCGTGGAGTCGTTTCACGGTCCTG
>Ga0255336_100620_pt1 | contig 47189 bp, 40 predicted proteins | sample MeOH1_35cm_T3_17_FD_189102 | JGI IMG/M metagenome (GOLD analysis project Ga0255336, IMG submission 189102) | Sandy soil microbial communities from University of British Columbia, Vancouver, Canada - MeOH1_35cm_T3_179 | ecosystem: Engineered > Artificial ecosystem > Sand microcosm > Unclassified ... | reverse complement strand
CCTCCAGGGCTGATACGAAACCATCCAGTGGATGGTTTCGGGGCAGGTGCCGCGGCGAGTGAGGAAAACCAAAGGCACCGCCCTCCTTGGACTGCAGAGTCCTGGGAAAATAGGGCATCATCAGGAAGCAGTTGAAACGACTATCTTATAAAGATTGTCTCCATGCTTTTTCTGCGTTAAACTGATTATTACAAGAGTCTTTAGGTCGCCACAGATATTATAAATTTTTGTTGAGTGTTTGTAGAGAGTAGTAATGAATTGGAAGGGGAGAGAAGATGAATCTATGGTATCTAATCGCTGGTCTCGCATTTATTGGCGCAGGTATTTATAAGATAATAACAAATAATGTATCAGTAGGTGTGACTTGGATTATCCTTGGGGTCTTATTTGGACTTTTAGCTAGATTTAGTAATAACAAAGGTAGCAATAATCCTAAAAAGAAATAGAGGGGCGCGCTAGCACGATCATTCAACAGACAACCGAGATGCAAATTGTATCTCGGCTGTCTGTTTTATATTCCCGATCTCTGTTGGTCTAAGCTTTTCCCTGGAGGACCTGATCCTTAGAGAGACCATGAGCATCGCGCGAATCCATGCTTGGAACTTTATCGGGTTTGTGGTAGACCGGTTTAGTCTTTGGGTTTTCAGCTTTATCGGAAAACTTCTTCTCCATAACGAAAAACCTCCCTTTCTGCGCTCAATTAACTTTGTTAATCCAAGCTTATTTTTCCGCAAAGGGAGGCTTTCCATGTACAGTTTTCAAAATTTATCTCTTTCATGAAAGAGTTTCATAAAAATTTGGAGGCTTAATGATCACTCTTTGGAGATTGATCATTGTTATCACGTTTTTCACTTGATTTGCGGGCATGAAGAAGCAACCCACTAACCCCAATGAATAGTATCAGCCAGAATTCATTAAAGCTGAGCAAACTCATTGTTCTCCCTCCAATTCTCATAAAGTAGGATTTTTGGCCTAAACTTATTTTATATCGAAAGGAAAAATTTAAATAGAGTAAATCTTTTAATAATTAATTCTCGAAGAAATGAGAAGATGTGGACAAACCCTGATTGAGTGAGCAAGTAGGATTCAGAAGAACCTAAAAGCAGAGCAAACGGCTAAATCTTCCCTAAAACATGTTTGACATCCACATATAGCGTTGATAAAATGAACAAGACACTAAATGTGGGGGGTGAAATAGTGTACTGCCCTTTTTGTGGGAACGATGATACCAAGGTTCTTGAATCACGTCAAGTCGAGGAAGGCACGGCGATTCGAAGAAGAAGGGAATGCGACCGATGTTCCCGGCGCTTTACGACCTTTGAAAAATATGAAGATATCCCTCTGATTGTTGTTAAGAAAGATGGACGACGAGTGGAGCTTTCCCGGCAGAAAATAACGGCTGGGATTTTACGGGCGTGTAAAAAGCGTCCAATTTCAACCGAACAGATTGAAGAACTCGTTTATTCAATTGAGAAAACCCTCCGCAATAGTCATGAACGTGAGGTGCAGAGTACTGAAATTGGAGAAGCGGTGATGAAAGCCTTACTTCAACTGGATGAGGTTGCCTACATAAGGTTTGCTTCTGTCTATCATGAATTTAATGACATCCAGCGGTTTTTACAAGAACTTCATGAATTGGTCGAAAAAAGGGGACGATAGACCTATTCCCAAAATGAGGTCATTGTCTCAGAATAAAATAGTGAAAAAAGTTAGATTAGAGAAGAAAGTTGGGGGATCGTGTTGAGTTTTCAAGAATCTGCTCCAAAGACCTGGCCTAAAGCCAAGCTGACACCCAATGCCAGAGTCATCCTGGAAAAACGCTATCTTAAACAGGAGAACGGAAAAGTAATTGAAAGCCCGGAAGATATGTTCTATCGGGTCGCTAATGTCATCGCCGAAGTTGAAGAACGCTATGGGAAAGGTAAAAAGGAAATTAAGGAATTAGCCAAAGAATTCTATAGCATGATGACTAATCTTGAATTTATGCCCAACTCCCCGACGTTGATGAATGCTGGTCGTGACTTGGGGCAACTGAGTGCTTGTTTTGTTCTTCCAATCGAAGATAGTATGGAGAAGATTTTTGATGCCATTAAGTTTGCCGCGATTATCCATAAATCGGGTGGAGGGACAGGCTTTAGTTTTTCACGATTGCGCTCGAAGAACAGTACAGTGCGTTCGACCGGAGGAGTAGCTTCCGGACCTGTTTCCTTTATGAAGGTATTTAATGCTGCGACCGAGGCGGTGAAACAGGGGGGAACCCGACGCGGGGCCAATATGGGTATTCTTCGCGTCGATCATCCAGATATTCTGGAATTCATTTCCTGCAAAGAGAATAACAAAGAAATTACGAACTTTAATATATCAGTTGGAATTACCGAAGAATTTATGAAGGCCGTTAAGGAAGACCGGGATTATGACCTGATTGACCCACATTCCGAGATCGCGATTGGAAAGCTTTCTGCCCGAGAGGTTTTCCATACGATCGTCGATCATGCCTGGAGGAATGGTGAACCCGGAATCGTTTTTCTTGATCGCCTGAATCGGGATAACCCGACTCCTCAAATTGGCGATATTGAGGCGACCAATCCTTGTGGCGAGCAGCCCTTGCTTCCAAATGAAGCTTGTAATCTTGGTTCGATTAATCTTAAACTTATGGTTACCGAGGAAAATGGGAAAGCCGTTGTCAATTGGGAACGATTAAGCTATGTCACTCGCCAAGCAATTCACTTTTTGGATAATGTCATTGATGCTAACACCTATCCGCTGCCGATGATCGAGGAAATGGTCAAAGGAAACCGGAAAGTGGGCCTGGGGGTCATGGGCTTTGCGGATCTGATGATTTTGCTCCAGACTTCTTACGCTTCGGAAGATGCTGTGGAATATGCTGAGAAGATTATGAACTTTATTCAGACGGAGGCTCGTCTGGAATCTCAACGCTTAGCCGATGAGCGGGGAACTTTCCCGAACTATGAAGGGTCGATCTATGATGGGGTACGTAAACTTCGGAATGCAACCCTGACGACGATCGCGCCGACGGGAACGATTTCCATGATCTGTGGTGCCTCGAGCGGGGTTGAGCCTCTTTTCGCAGTCGCTTATACAAAAACGGTAATGGATGGAACTCCTTTCATTGAAGTTAATCCGATCTTCGAAGACTATGCTAAGGAATACGACTTTGTTTCTCCCGAACTGATGACGAAGATTGCGGATCAGGGAACTGTTCTGGGCTTTCCGGAAGTTCCGAATTGGGTGCAAGAAGTCTTTGTCACTGCCCAGGAGATTGACCCGGAATGGCATATCCGGATTCAGGCTGCTTTCCAGAAATATACGGATAATGCTGTTTCTAAAACAATCAATTTTGCCAATTCCGCGACACGTGAAGATATCGCTTCAGCGTATGAACTGGCCTATGAGCTAAATTGTAAAGGACTAACCGTTTACCGTGATGGCAGCCGTGAAGAACAAGTCCTTTCAGCGGGAACTAACAATTCGCAAGACACAACTGGCGCCCAAAGCGAAGCTTCTAAAAAGCCAGAGGGACAAGCTGCTCCAGCAACTGCAGCGCGAGCTAATACATCTGTTGAAGTCATCGCTCCTAAAGTCCCGTTTGTTCCAGAAGCGAACACAGTTATTCCTCGTCCCCGTCCTTCAATTACGATGGGAGTTACGGAAAAAATTAAGATCGGTTGCGGTAATCTTTATGTCAGCGTGAATGCCGATGAAGAGGGAATCTGCGAGATTTTTACGAATACCGGACGTGCCGGTGGTTGTTCTTCCCAATCGGAAGCAACTGCGCGTCTCATTTCGATTGCCCTCCGTTCTGGTCTTTCAGGGGATGCGATCATCGAGCAGATCAAAGGAATTCGCTGCCCAGCCTGCATCCGCCGCGAAGGGGTTAATGTCATGTCCTGCCCGGATGCAATCTCTCGCGTCATCCGGAAGTACATGGATGTTGGCGCGAATGGAAATGGTGCTGACAACGGGGCAGGTTTTGCTCGGACCCAGCTTCAAAGTGCTGTCTCAGCCGAACCTTCGGTTAAAGGGGTTAAAGACAAGCCAACAACTGGCTTGTCGAAAAAAGCCCGTGCTGGAGTAGCTATCGACAATGCCTGCCCCGAATGCGGAACACCGATTACGCATGAGAGCGGTTGCGTCGTGTGCACAAACTGCGGCTATTCCAAATGTTCATAAGGTAACTAAACGGAAATAATAATCCTTTGAGGATATGTCCATGCATATCCTCTTACACAGAAGGAGATGGAGGTTTATTATGTTAGGACATGTTTATAATGATGTTGAAGTTTTGAATCACCTATGCCGTGAGGATTATGAAGAAAAAAGATGGTATAAAGTCGAAAGTTATGCAAGTGAGTTAAATCAATTGCTGGAGACGGCTAGACAATATAGAACGGAGATAAAAACTACACCAGTAAGTCTTAACGCAGTTTCTTCGGAAGAAGCGTTAAGAGATGTTCTTTTGAAGTCTACTCGATTGCTTCAAGAGATTGATGAAGAGTAATGGCTGACCTAGTTATAAGGTAAAAAACGAGTGGATAGAATTTGATTATAGACTGATCAATGATAATAGCAGATCATATGGTCGAGACTGAAGCTACCTTTATGGAAAAAATGGGGGTGACTCAAAAGCAATTTTGAGTCACCCCCATTTTTTTGCCTCTGTAACTTTCAATTGCCTTATTGACCATACACACCAAGTGATTACACTTCAACTAATTGAGAGAATTATTTATTTGAAATTAAAATAACTTTAAATAAATTAAACATTGGAATATAATAGAACTACAGGGTAATTTATCATACATACTATTGCTTTACTTTTAAAAATCCTGACTGAAAGTCGAGAGTCTTTATATTTCCGACTAAGTAAAGAGCGAAGGAGTGGATGTGGAATGGACGGGATGTTTCTGGTTGATGCTTGGGAGTTCAGGGTGAAAGATAGTAATCAGGCGGCTTCCTTATTGCTGGAGTACAGTCGGAAAGAACTGTTTCAGAAATATTTTCCTGAGCTTTTTTCCCAATCCGATCACCAGCAAATTTTGGATTTGCTTCAGGCCGGACGGCAAGAAGGGGGAGGTGTCTCGGGAGGAACCTTCATAAAGAAAGAATCTGTGGAAGAAGTCCATGCAGATGTCCTGTGCTGTGATGGCAAGAGCATTCCTGTTGATATTCAAAAGTTTGATTTAAGGGTAAACAGCGAAACGTATTTCTTCTTGGTCTTGCATGATAACCGTGAGTGCTGGAAAAGCTGGCGGGCGCAGAAAATTGCTTTAAGTGTCTTTGCGGCGGCGGGGGAAGGGATCGTTGTCACGGATTTCGAGGGGACGATCCTGATGGTGAATCAGGCCTTTACGCGGATTACGGGCTATAAAGAGGAAGAGGTTATCGGCCAAAATCCGCGGATACTCAAGTCAGGGAGACACGATGCCGCCTTCTATGAGGAACTGTGGAATTCGCTGATCAAACGGGGAATCTGGCAAGGGCAGATTTGGAATAAGAACAAAGACGGCAAGATTTACCCTGAGTGGGTGACAATCAGGTCAGCCGGTGATGAAAAAGGAAACCCCGCATACTATACAGCCGTTTTTTTCGACCGGACTGAGTATCAGGAAATGGAAGAGCAACTGCGTTATCTCACGGACTATGATGTGCTGACAGGTCTGCCGAACCGCAAATTATTTCTGGAACGTTTGGCCTTGGCTATCGGGCATGTCAAGCGGCGTCAGCAGAAACTGGCGATTTTCGTCATCAATCTCAGGCAATTCCATGCTATTAATGAAGTATTGGGACATCAGGAAGGGGATTGCTTACTGAAAGAGGTGGCTCAGCGCATTAAAATGATGCTCCCTCCTGATGACCTGGTGGTTCGTTTGGATGGGGCTGATTTCGCTGTGCTCTTATTTGAGACTGCGGGAGACGAGGAGATTGCTAAGGTTGCTGAACGTTTGTTGAACGAGATTGAGAAACCCTGGTCGTTTAACTTTAACAAAGAAGAGTTTCAGGTCGGGGCTCAGATGGGAATTGCCGTTTTTCCTCAGGATGGGCAGGATGAAGAAACTTTGCTGAGAAATGCGACGGTAGCAATGGAACGGAAAACGAGTGGAAGTTCTCTTCTCTACCAATTTTATGCTCCGGAGATAAACGAAAAAATAGGGTGGAAATTTACTTTGGAACAGCAATTACGCCTGGCCGTTCAACGCCAGGAGTTTGTCCTTTATTTTCAGCCGAAAGTCGATGTACAGAATCGGAAAATCAGCGGAGTCGAAGCTCTGGTACGCTGGCAGCATCAGGAACGCGGGCTGATTTCTCCGCTTGATTTTATTCCGCTCGCTGAGGAGACGGGACTGATTCTACCCATCGGGGAATGGGTTCTGCGTACGGCTTGCCTGCAAAATAAGGCTTGGCAAGAAGCAGGATACCCCCCTTTCCGCATCGCTGTTAACCTCTCAGCCAAACAATTTCGCCAACCCGAACTTGCTGAAAGAGTCGCGGAAATCCTTTCCGAATGTGGAATGGAGGGAAAGTGGCTGGAATTGGAGATTACAGAAAGCGTAGTTATGCAGGATGTCCATCATACACTGCAAATATTAGAAGAATTACACTCCATGGGAATAGGACTTTCCCTTGATGATTTCGGGACCGGTTATTCATCCTTAAGTTATTTGAAACGTTTCCCAATCCAAACAATGAAAATTGACCAGTCCTTTGTAAGGGAAATTCCGGAAAATCCTGAAGATGTGGCGATTGTCAGTACGATTATTGCCCTCGCCAAACATCTGAAACTGAGAATTATCGCTGAGGGCGTCGAGACAAGTGAGCAACTGAGTTTTCTCCAGGAGCAGGATTGCGAGGAGGCTCAGGGCTATTTTTTCAGCCGTCCTCTTCCGGCAGAAGAAATTCTTGAGTTTATTAAAGAAGGAACATTTTAGGAAAAAAGGGATGAGTGATGTGGCCAAAAAGTTATAAATCGCTCACAGAATTCCGATCAAAATTCGCGCTGCGGAAAACAGACAAGGCTCCGGCTGGATATCCTTATCATACAATCAACAACAAAAATTACAGAACAAACATATTCCGACAAATTATTCCAAGGAACTATGATAAAATAATGTCAAAATTTATATTATAGGCAAACCCGTCAAAAGGCGGGGGCGCAAAGCTATGGGTCTAAGGCTGAGAATGCTAGGATTGCCAGGTTGCTGTAACCTATTTGAATCACGCTTGGCCTTTCTCCCCTTGGGGAGAAAGGCCTTAGTATTGACCTGCGTATATAGTACCGCAAAAGTAAGTGGAATAAATTTCAAATTAGGGGGAAATAGAAATGCTTGAGAAATTTTGGCGGAAAGCCATTGGTTTAGCCTTATCAGTTATTCTGCTCTTAAATGGTATTCTAGTTGACGTGGCTATGGCTAAAACTTTACCCGAAGCGGTTCATGGTAAATATTATGGACAAACTCTACCGTCCAAAAACAAAGTCAAAGCAATTTCTTCGGACTCCGCCAAAACTCAAAAACCATTGCGCACCCCCTCGGTTCACCACTCATCCCAACCCTATCAAGGACGCTTCCGTCAGGATCAGGAAAAAACCGATAAACGAACCGTTGCCAGCAAGACCTTTTCTGCTGGCAACGGTCATAACAGCACCTATGTTTTTCTTGAAAAAATTCATTACAAAGCTGCTGACGGCAGCTACCAAGATATAGATAATACCCTAGTCAAAGAAAAAGCAGGCAGAACATACATAAACAAGGCGAATGACTATAAAGTGAGCTTTCCCGAGAGCCTGACAAAGGACAAGCCCATCAGCATAACCAAAGATAAAGCGCAACTGGAACTCATCCCTGGGGAAGGGGATTTTTCCCGCAGTGCCATCCAAGAAAACGCCATTCTGTATAATGATGTCTTCCCAGGGATTGATTACAGCTATACAGTTTTAAACACCAAGGTCAAAGAGGACATCATTCTGAACAACCAGACTGACCGGACACAATTCAGCTTTGCTGTCAAAACAGATGGAATCGAGCTCAAAGAAGAAAAGGGAGCCATCTTGGGCTATGAAAAAGGCAGCAGCAGTCCGAAGTGGACTATTCCTGCCCCTTACATGGTTGATGCCTCAGGTAGAATATCTAAGAAAGTAGAAATGCACTTAGAAAAAAACATTCTCCAGAAAGACCGGATCAGCTTAACTGCGGATAAAGACTGGCTTACAGCGCCTGAAAGGGCATATCCTGTTCGAATTGATCCCACAGTAACGATTAACTCTGGTGATATTGCCGATACAACTGTTGAAGAGGGTGCACCGGGTACGTATACAGATAATGCCTATTCCTATATCGGTTATGACGATGGGGAAGCCAGCGGCAACCTGGCACTGTACGGGGAAGCCCATAAAATGACTCGAACCTTCCTCCAATTTACCATGCCCAATCTCGGAACGGATCAGAAGGTCAGTTCGGCCAACCTGAACATGTATGAAGACACCAGTTGGAGTACAGCCCAAAGAGTGGTTGAACTGCATCAGGTGAATGAAGCCTTTGATATCGTTGGGCTAAAGTGGGATAACCAGCCGCTGGAGACCAGTATGGTCAGTAGTACCACCATCGATGGCACTATCGGCTATGTCCAATGGGACATGACCACACTGGCAGATAAGCTTAATGCCGGTGCGACAAACAATGGCCTCATGCTCATGTATCGCAACGAAATGGAGCAGGCTGAAGTTTTTGCCTCGGCGAACAGAGAGAAAAATACTCCTTATATTGAAATAACTCACGAAGATAAAGGCACCATTGACCCCAGCCAGACCCCAAGCAATCCCTCGATCAAGCTTAGGCCTTATGTGGCTGTTAACAATAACGGTCTCCGGCAATTTGCCGGACTGACTGCGGATGGCTTGGCGGTGCCTAAGGCTACCGTTAATTATTCTGCAGTCCCCGACAACGGCGAGGGCTTTAGGGGCAGTGTTCCGGCATCTGGGAGCTACCTTTATCCGGATTTTAATCCGGATGAAATGTTTGGATATCTCCTTAAAGACGGCGGTTCCATTAACCATTACGACGCTAAAAAGAGCAACTGGCAAACAGACAAGCTCTTTAACCCGAAACAGGATACGCTCTACCAGATTAAAGCCGAGGCAATCGATGAAAAAGGCAATCCAATCGGGACCTCAGTCAGCGACAGCTTTCAGATTTATCAGGTAAAGGCTAATGATATTCTTTCGAATATCGCCGGATTTTATGGTGTAACAATCGACCAATTAAAAATAGACAACAACATCGGTAAAGACGGGCTTGTTGAAAATAATGTGATTTTCATCCGTAACCCGCAGCAAAATCAAGGAAAAGCCATGACCCCTACGGTTCTCAGCGATGAACAGAAAAAGCTTTATGATGCCAGCATGATCGGACGTAAAAAACACTGTGTTTATGGCTATGAACCAATCAATCTGATGACCGGTAATTTCTACTATAATGTCGAGGATCTGAGTATCCCGGACTTTGGCGGTAAGTTTACAATTTCCAGAGCCTACAACGCGAAAACGGGTGTTCACCGGGGAGTGTTCGGCAACCGCTGGGAGTCTGATTTCAGCCAGTATCTTGCATTCATGGCCGACCACTCTGTGGCTTATATCCGCAGTGACGGCAATACGATTGATTTTCAAAAAAACCCGGACGGAAGCTATTCAACTCCGGTTGGTGAGAACTCTACCCTAGAGAAACGAGCGGACGATTACAAACTCACGCTGAAGGATCAAAGCATTTACTATTTTACGCTCGACGGTCTGCTCAAAGCCCTTGAAGACAAAAACGGCAACCCAACCCAATTGAATTACGATCAGAATGAACGACTCACCGATATAGTCTCGCCCGCAGGCAAAGTATTCCCCGTCGTGACCGATGCCCAGGCTCGTATCACCTCCATCGGCTTGCCTAACGGCAGATCTCTTGCCTATAGCTATGACGGAGACGGCAACCTTGCTGCTTACACCGATGCCGGTGGTCAGAAGACCACCTATAACTACGACTCCCAAGGCCGGATGGTCTCCTTTATCGATCCCAACGGCAACCGGGTTGTGCAAAACACCTATGACGATCAAAGCAGGGTCATCACCCAAACCGATGCCAACGGCGGTCAAGTAAGCTTAGCCTACCATGACGGCTATACTGAATCGACGGATGCCAACGGCAACAAAACCACCTATTACTTTGATGATCAATACCGGATCACCAAAACTGTCCAACCCGACGGCAACACCGAAGAATACACGTATGACGCAAATAACAACCTGGGCTCGTTTAAAGACGTATTAGGCCGGGTAATGACCTATGGCTACGATGCCCGGGGCAATAAAACCCAAGAAATACGCTGGGACGGCTTAAGCCAAACCTTTACCTATGACAATAAAAATAATCTTCTGACCACAACCGATTACAACGGCCACATTACGACCAATACCTATGACAGCAAAGGCAACCTGATCCAAGCCGCCCTTCCTGACGGCAGTAGCACAGCCTACTCCTACACTACCCAAGGCCAACTGTTGACCAGCAAAGACCCGAAAGGCAACCTCACTTCCTATGGCTATGAAGGGGCTGACCCGATCCAGGTCAAAGACCCCCTCAATCACGACTACCGCTATTACTACAATCCCCTCGGATTACCTGTCACGGTCATCGACCCCGAAGGAAAACTAACTATGACCCAGCCGGTCGCCTCTTAAACACCCAGCTCCCAGACCAGAGCTTGACTCGCTTTAGCTATGACCCCAACGGCAACACCACCGCCCTCACCGACGGCAGACAAAATACCGTCCGCTTCTCCTATGACCCCATGAACCATCTCACTGCCGTCCAGGATCCCCTGGGCAACAGCACAACGTACGCCTATGATCCGAACGGTAACAAAACGGCAGAAAAAATCCCCTAGGCTACAGCATTAACTCCACCTATGACCCCTTAAACCGTCTCATCACAACCCAAGACCAGGATAATGGCCTCACCGTCTATCAACGGAACGCTTTAGGCCAGATCCTCTCTGTCACCGACCCCAAAGGAAATAAGACCAGCATCACTTACAATACCAGTGTGGATAAACCGTTCCAAACGATCACTGCCCTTGGGCAGATCACAACCTACCAATATGACCCGGTCGGCAACCTGCTGCAAACAGTCTTCCCGGACGGTACCCAAAAACAGACCCAATATGACCCGCTCAACCGTCCCCGCGAGATCACCGACATCACCGGTGTCCAAACCAACCTCACCTATGACAGCTTAAGCCATGTCAGCCAAATCCAAGACAGCCTCGGGCGGACTTACGGCTACAGCTATGATCAAGCGGGCAACCTGCTCCAAACCATCGATCCCTTAGGCTACAGTGTCAAATACAGCTATAACGCCGCCAACCTTCCTATCACCCGTACCGATGAAGAAGGAAAAACCACTACTTACAGCTACAACAACATCAACAAGCTTAGCGAATCGGTAGACCCCAACGGGCACACAAAGGCCCTCGCTTACGATCTCGCCGGCAATCTCACAGCAGCCACCGATGCAAAGGGCAATACGACCAGCCTCACCTACGATCCCCTTAACCGCCTGCAGGCAGTTAAGGATCCGTTGGAGGGCATCACTCAGTACAGCTACAACTCGGCCGGAGGTTTAGCCCAAAAGCTCGATCCCCTCGGCAATGCCACCGCGTATGAATATAACGGGCGCGGCCTCGTCGTCAAAAGCACTGACGCCCTTGGCGGCAGCACCGAACGGCAATACGACCCCAATGGTAACACCACCGCCCTCACCGATGCCGAAGGCGGCAGCTACAGCTATGATTATGATCCAGTCAACCGTCTCATCAACACCCAAGATTCTCTTGGTTTAAACACCGAATACACCTACGACCTTATGAATCACCAAACCAAGCGCCAGGACAACGGCGGCAACACTTACAACTCCACCTATGATCCCTACGGCCGCCTGCAGAAACAAACCGACGTCCTTGGCCAAAGTACCCAATACAGCTATGACCAAGCCGGCAACGTCACTTCTCAAACAAATCCTGACGGCAACACGACCACCTATGGCTATGACCTCAAAGGCCAAATCACTAAACTTACTGACCCCGAAGGAAAACTGACCAGCCTTACCTATGACGGACTCGGCCACCTAAAAACCAAGCTCGAACCCGGTAACCGCCTCTTTAGTTACGCTTATGACAGCGTCGGCAACCTGACCGAAGAACAAAATCCCATAAAAGCCCAAACCCAATATTTCTATGACCCAAACAACAACCTCACCGAAACGAAAAACGCCAAAGAAAACAGCAAACAATACGTTTACGACCCCGTCAACCGTCTCCAAGCAGTGCTCGACGAACGAGGAAACAAGACCACCTACTCCTATGACCCTGACGGCAACCTGGTGAAGAAAACCGACCCCGTCGGTAACAGCACCCAGTATGCTTACGATCCTCTGAACCGCCCAATACTTAAAGTTGATGCTAACGGCTTTGACAGTGCTTACCAATATGATAAACTAGGCAACCTCGTCGGCTTCACTGATGCTAAAGGGAACAAAACCGCCTATACCTATAACCAACACAAAATGCTCACTCAATCTACCGATGCCCTGAAGGGAGTAAGCCGATACCGTTATGACCTTAACGACAAACTGCTCGGCAAGATCGACGCCCTGGGAGCAGAATCCCGCTACACCTATGACCCAATCCACCGCCTCACTTCCGTTACTGACCCGGAAGGCTATATCCGTTACTCCAGTTACGACAAATTAGGCAACCCAGATAAACAATACGACTCGGCAGGTAACATTCTCACGTATAGTTATGACAAAATGCACCGGCTTCTCGGCACCAAAAACACAGCCGGAGATTTAACCAGCTACAGTTATGATCCGCTCGGCAATCTACAAACCGTTAAGCAGCCTAACGGCAACACCACAGCCTATGGCTATGACATTTTAAACCGGCTGACTCAGATCACTGATCCCGAAGCAAAAGTAACCCAAATCGACTATGACGTCTTAGGCAACATCGAAAAAGTCCTCATCCCCGGTAACCGGCAGTACTCCTATGCATATGACGAAACCAACAATCGTATCCAAGATACCAACCCCTTAGGGGAAAGCAACACCTACACCTATAACCCCAACGATCTCACAGAGAAGATCACCAATCCCTTAGGCAATACCACTACTTACAGCTACAACCCCATGAACCAATTAAAAGAAGTAAAACAGCCCTTGGGCAACACCACCCGTTTTGGCTATGACCCTAACCTTAACTTGGCAGCTAAAACCGACGGCAATGACCATACTACCAGCTACAGCTATGATCTCTTAAACCGGCTCAGCGCTGTTACGAACCCCTTGGGCAACACCACAGCCTATGGCTATGACGCGGTCGGCAACTTAACCTCTGCCACCGACGGCAACGGGCATACCAGCAGCTCCACCTATAATCTAAGGCATGAAGTACTCAGCCATACCAACCCTTTAGGGGAAAAAGAAAGCTATACCTATAACCCGGTAGGCACCCTTTCCAGCGACACGAAAGCAGACGGTACGGAAATAAGCTACAGCTATGACATCCTTAACCGTCTCTCAGGCAAACACTATAAACAAGCGGCCAGCGTCCAACCTACAGCTACAGATCCGGCTGCAGCGGCTGCAACCACAGCAGCCACAGCAGCCACAGACTCACAGACTATCGCCAGTGCTGAAACTGATTTTACCAAACTGATGAGAGCAGCCGCTCATTCTTTCCAGCTGGAGTCCTCGACATCCAATCCCAACACTTCTACCAACGTTAACTCGGCTCCAACAGATTCTACCCCGTCTAACACCACCACAACTGATCCTGCCCAAAGTCAGGTTAGCGAAGACGTCTCCTATAACTATGACATTATGGGCAGCCGCACCGTCATGGGCGGTCCGGAAGGAGAAACAGGCTACAGCTATGACAAAATGGAACGACTCACATCGGTCAATCTGCCCACAGCTGAAGAAGTAAAGTATGAATATGATGAGCTGGGCAGAAAGTCTAAACTCATCTACCCAGACGGCAAATATGTCGATTACACCTATGATGATCTCGACCGCCTCACCTCAGCCACGGACTGGGAAGGGCAAAAGACCGTCTACAGCTATGACCCCAATGGACGGAGAATCGAAACCGTTCTTCCGAACGGAACTAAAGTAAGCTACAGCTATGATGCCAACGACAGATTGATCAAGCTGGAAAACAAAGGAGCAGATGGCAGCATCATCTCCTCATTTGAGTACGGCTATGACCAAGCCGGCAACACCACCCAGGAGATCCAAACCCAGACCGGCTCAGTTTATACCCGGACCTACACCTATGACGCAGCAGATGAAGTCACAGGGTTTACCGAACAATCCGATCAGGAACTCAAAACTTACAGCTATGCCTATGACCAAGCCGGTAACCGTCTAACTGAAGATATCACCGGCAATGACGACACCAAGCATCTGACCTATGCCTATAACGAAGGAGATGAACTCACCCTCAAAAGTCACGACGGCGATCGTGACCGTTATGTTTATGACAAAAACGGCAACGTCATTCAATCTACTACCCAAGGTAACCAGGTCACCACCTATGACTATGATAGTGAAAACCGCCTGGTACAGATAACCGAACCTCAGGGTAAAATCCAGACCTTCGGCTATGACAGTGACGGGAATCGACTTTATAAAACGGTTGGAATCTATGGGGATCTAAGTCAAAAGGATCTGCCCAAGGATAAAACAAATCCGGGGCAAGGCCATGGAAAAGGTAACGGATCTGGTAATATCAACGGTAACGGCAAAAACAAGACTCAAGCGTTTAGCTTCTCATTCTTAGAGCGGAGCATGACCTTACTGACCATGAGTAATGGAGTGGGTAACGGGAATGGCAACGGTAACGGTAATGGTAACTCCGGGAATAACGGAAATGCTGGAGGGAACGGGAACGGCGTAAATAATGGGAATGGTAATGGCAATAGTGGGAATAATGGGAACGGAAATAGTAACGGTAATAACGGAAACGGACAAGGCAATGGCAGCAGTATAAACCCAAAGGATAATGGTAAACACCTAGGACCGGTTAAAGAAAAGCTTCAAAAGGAAAAAGGCAACCGCGGGAAACACCTAGGCTGGTACAAACGGGCAGACCACCCGAAAAATCCCGGCAATTTGCCCTTACTTAATAATCCAGATGCCTATGAGGTTATTAACTATGTTAATGATGTATCTAAAGAGAATTCGCAAGTCTTAATGACCTCGGATCAAAACGGAGCGTATAGAGGAGTTTATACCTATGGGAGCGAAAGAATAGCGGAAAGAGATTTAGCCTCCGTTGAAGGCGTTCCAAACGACCCGCTTTACTACCTCTACGACGGGCATAACAGTGTTACCCAGATGATAAACCCCGCAGGGCAGATTCGGGATAAATACCGTTATGATGCCTTTGGTGCTCCGATGCCAGGAGGACAACTCAGTCCAAATACCCGACTCTTTAACAATCCTTATGGCTATAACGGCGAAGCCCATGATCTAGACTCCGGGTTACAGTACTTAAGAGCCAGGTATTATGATCCAAGCATGGGCAGGTTCCAAAGTAGGGATAGCTATTTGGGAGATATCACCAAGCCCTTAAGCCTGAACCGCTATACCTACACCATGAATAATCCGGTATTATGTTTTTTACGAGGTACAACCGAAAACATTGTAAACAGCAACAAATCGGCATAAAGGACCATATCCAAATAATTCTTGGAGTATGGTCTTTTTTTATGACTATAAAGATTGAGTCTCGACAGTCTCATACACAGTTCCTACCAGCTCAGGTTGGAATCAAAGAATTCCATGAGAGGTTTCAATTTTCAAAGGACATGATACGTATTATCCGTGTCCGGTAAGGGCTGCTTTCAGCCTCTTGCCGGACTGCCTGACAAACTTCCTATGGACACCGCTCACCAATTTGATAATCTTTAATCATTCCGTGGTAGGGGTGGGTCACTTTGAATCATATCCATGGGTCAAATTGAATCGGAACACTGGTCATTTTGAAATGGATCAGTGGGTCACTTTTAATCCGAATGGAGGGCCAATTACGTCGGATTAAACAGGTATGCGTTTTTTCAGGAGTAGTATAAATGGGGGCATTAGGAAAAGTCCAGCGTGAGTTAATCTTTAGTCCTAAACAACAAGAGATATTGCTCTTTAGCTATAACTTATTTTCTTAAGGCTATGTGTTCGTTTGTACCAACTTCCCATATTATGAAGTCGGAATCCTCAGTAATGACTGCTTACTATCTCCAAAATTGAAAGTTAAATTATTTGAAAAGAATCTGTTGCAGTTTTCAACTTTTTTCTGTATCACTGGTATAATTTGCAAAAATAATGAATATAATATACTTAGGTTACTTAGGTATATTGCCTTTATAAAGTAATAATCATATAATATAATTGAAATATGCACTTTAAGATATAGTTTACCAGATTATGCAAATACCTGTAAGCAATATATTGAAAGGAAGGTATAGCTTGTGAAAAAAACTGTTAGTTTGATTTTAATAATTACTTTGATGCTTGGATTATGTGTCTCTGCTTCTGCACAAACAGAAAAAACTATAGATGAATTGCTTGCACCTTATCAAACTGTTATCGATAAACTTAATACAGAACTAGGAACGACTTTCTATATTCCATACGAGAATAGAGAAAAGGTTTATAACAATATTAAAAACAAAACTCCTGATGAATTCGAAGCATTACTTCGCGAGGAATACAAAGATTTGAATTCAGACCCGTCAAATAGAATTCAACCTCATTCTGATAACTATACAAGAGATTATGCTATGGGTAAAAATTCTGAACCAGATATTATACCTAACTTTAGCGGTTCTATACATTTAACACCGCTTAAGTAAATCCTTTATCCAAAAAGATAGCGGGTAAGAATTTACCCGCTATCTTTTTGAAATAACGACTTTTAACCTGCACTAAATGTATTGGTGGCAGTAAGTACTATTAGAAGGGCTACTCCATTTGCATCCTGCGGATGGCCTTTCAAAGTGACAGTGCATTGCTTTTTATCACTGCTTAGTGAATATGATCCTGAATCAACAGCAAAATGAAATCCCGTAAAGCCAGAAGGCCACTGTGAACCATAACTGCTGATACTTTCGTATACATATGTTCCTGCTACCCCTGTACCGCTAAATACTGTTGAGTTAAGGAACATTTCGGAATTATAACTTATGGGAGCCGTCTGTATTATAGATTCCCTCACATAATTTGGCGTAATAACCTCGTTATTTTGGCTGTTTACCGTAAGAGTATCTCTTGCGTAATTGCCAGAACCAGACTGAGTGATAGACGGTTCACTAACTGTCAAGGCTTTATACTCATTTTTGAGCATTGCCTCAAATTCAGCAGTTGTTTTACTTTTGATGTTATTGTAAACCATTTCCTTGTTCTTATCTGGAATATAGATAGATGAGCCTAAATCGGAATTGACCTTGTCAATAACAGCTTGATAAGGTCCAAGTAACTCGTCTATGTTTTTTGCTGATTGTGCATATGTAGGTAAGCCCAAACCAAGCACTAATACAAAAGACATAGCTATAGTTATAATTCTCTTCATAAAGTCATACCTCCATTTTTGTAATACTTATGTTTTAGCTTCTTTATGCAAGTACTCTGTTGTATTAAGGCAAACCATGCTATATAATGCGGTTATAGGCTCTTAAATATCCCATTTTACCTAGAACTTGCAGGATCATGATATAGGGGATATGCGAGAGCCTTTTAATTTGTCCGGAAACCTTATGAGTTTATCCGGTGACCTTATATGTAGCATGACCGTACGCCTCCTTTCGGTTTTCTTATGTCTATCGGAGGACTTTAAATTGTCCACCGAAATATTAGACTGTAAAAGTGTTCCAAAGGTTTCATATTTCCGGAATATTTCCTGATAAGATAAATAAATTGCAGTGTAGAAGAATGAAGTGAAAGTTTGTACGATAATTATAATGGATTTGTATAGATATCAATAACAAAACGCTTGTTGGTTACAATCCTGTTACAGCCATATTATCTTTATGTAAATTTCAAGGTTAGTTATGAGTTGCCTTAATAAAGCAAAAAGAGGTAAAGTGTTATACCCGTTCAATATACGACTTTAACCTCTATTTAACGACCAGTAAATCAATCCCTTAATTTACATTTTTATTATACAATTTCCACAACACATTGGAAATTGTATAATAACTTATTTTTACTTTAGGTATAATTTACCACTTCAGTAAACTATTTGTCTACGGCCTAATCTTAATCCTCCAACCACGTCTTAAATTCTTCCAGCGTAATGTCGCCTTTTAAACACAACTCCCGATTCTCTCTTGCTTTTTCTGCCCATTCGTAAAAGGCTTCCTTCGTGATTTTTCCGTACTTAATCCATGCAAACCGTTTTTTGTAGGCTTTACTGTATGCTTTTAAAGCCGGTGTGTTGGCTTTCTTTCAAAACAAGGTGTACCTGGGGTACATGGTAAGCCACAAAAACACCAAAAGGTCCTTTAAAAGCAAAGACATTGTACCGGTACCAAAGGAAGAATGGATTGAAGTCAAAAACACCCATGAGCCGCTCATAGATGAGGAAACCTTTGAACTAGCGCAGAAGATTATCCGGGTAAAAAAGCGCCCCACCAAAGAAGGAGAACATCAGATATTTGCCGGACTGCTTAAATGCTCCACCTGCGGACAAAGCCTGTCCTTTGCAAGGGGCGGCGATAGTAAATACAATGGCGGCAAAGGCGGACGAGGAAGTTTTGCCTGCAACCAGTCCCGGCGCAGGGGCAAGGAATATTGCAGTTTCCATTACATCAGCTACCTTGACATCTACACCATCATTTTAGAGGACATCCGGCGCAATGCGGCCATTGCGAAAGAGAATGAAGGCGCTTTCGTGGAAATGGTGTCGGATATCAGCAAGGCCAAGCTCAAAAAGCAAATGGCAATGGCAGGAAAAGAAAAGGAAAAGCTGAAACACCGGGAAACTGAACTGCAAGCCATTTTGCGCAAGCTCTATGAGGACAATGCCCTGGGCAAAATCTCCGACGAGCAGTTTATGGCGCTGTCAAAGGACTTCACCACCGAACAAAAGCAGATAAAAGAACAGCTAAAGGCTTTGGAGGACACTCTCAGCCAGGTAGCGGAAAAACAGGAGAACACAACAAAATTCCTTGAACTGGTACGGGAATACACTGATATTCAGGAACTAACCAAGCCGATATTGAATGAACTGATTGACAAGGTGGTGGTCTTTGACGCAGAAAAGGCCAGAGGCGACCGGGTACAAAGGATTGACATTTACTACAGGTTTGTAGGATTAATTGCGTAAATATCGAGGGTTACCTCGTTAAAAATATAATACTCCGGTCAAGTATGCTGATCCCAGTGGGCACAGACCGATTGTCGGAGATCTCAACCATGAAACCGAAGAAGAAAGACAACTCTCATTCGATTATATGAACCATAGAGATTCGACGGTCGATGAACCTTCACCGTATAGCAACAGGGATTATGCCAAGGAAATGTTGCAGCAACGCCTGAGTTATAGTCAGGGGTGTGATGGGTTAGAAACACTTAAAACAGTGGTAGATATAGGAGTAACCCTTGGGATTATTTTTCTTTCAGGAGCTGAAAAAGGTCCAGCTGCACTCGAAGAAGAACTTCCTGTGCTAGAGAAAGATATTCCGGCTTTAGAGCCAGCCATAAACAAAGCTGGACAAAAACTTGAGCAACTTGGCGAAAAACTAAAAGAGGGAGCGGCTAAAGCTGAAGTACCTCAAAAGGTTATTGGTCACTATCCAGAGTATGTTGACATGTCCAATAAGCTTGGAACAAAGCCATTTTCAATTCCTGATAACATATGGAATAGGATGACTCCAGCAGAACAATGGACAGCAAATCAAAAGTTCTTAGACCGTGCAATTGCAAAGAGTTCAGAGTTTAATTTAGCAACCCCAGCCGACAAGGTTCGCCCTGGTAGTTATCTGCAAAAAGAAATTGAGTATCTGACATCACAAGGCTATAAACTTAGTAGCGATGGCACGAAACTCGTGAAGTAAGGAGGTTAAAACAATGAAAGTAGAAGATATGATTATAAATGCTCTTAAAGTATTAACAAGTGACGGTACTTTTCGTGTCGACCGAATAGAGTACAATGAGAAGAACTTTGGTAATGTTTTTGCTGTCCTTAACTCGAATAATCAAGTAGATATTCGTTTTGTTAAAGATAGGGGTGATTTTTGGTGTGAAGTTGGTCAAGCCGGAGAATGGTATTTTATTGAGGATGTATTTGCTTTCATTGGTGTTACAGTTGCAAATAAGAGTGGCGATTTTATTGATTTCACTGCGGAAATGTCAGCTTTTATAAAAAAGAACATAACACAAATTTTTCAAGCGTTTAATGCCAATAATTCAAAAGAGACGCAAAGCAAGATTAAGACATTAGCTATAAAAAGGGCGATGGGGATGTTTAAACTTTAAAACAATTTGTTTTGAATGATTCCAAAAATACTTTTACATACCACACACAGACGGTTGTCTTCGGATAACCGTCTTTTTCTATGCTCATCGGGAGGAAGAAACATGGTTTATCCCTTAAAAATAAGAATCGGGGAAAACCCGTTTTATCCCGGAAGGTTATATCCGTTACTCCAGCTACGACAAAGCTGGCAACCAAGATAAACAATACGACTCCGCTGGCAACATCCTCACGTACAGCTATGACAAAATGCACCGGCTTCTCGACACTAAAAACACAGCCTATGGCTATGACATTTTAAACCGACTGACTCAGGTCACCGATCCCGAAGCCAAAGTAACCCAGATCAACTATGACGTCTTAGGCAACATCGAAAAAGTCCTCATCCCCGGTAACCGGCAGTATTCCTATGCTTATGACCAAACCAACAATCGTATCCAAGATACCAACCCCTTAGGGGAAAGCAACACCTACACCTATAACCCCAACAATCTCACAGAGAAGATCACCAATCCCTTAGGCAATACCACTACTTACAGCTACAACCCAATGAACCAATTAAAAGAAGTAAAACAGCCCTTAGGCAACACCACAGCCTATGGCTATGACGCGGTCGGCAACTTAACCTCTGCCACCGACGGCAACGGGCATACCAGCAGCTCCACCTATAATCTAAGGCATGAAGTACTCAGCCATACCAACCCTTTAGGGGAAAAAGAAAGCTATACCTATAACCCGGTAGGCACCCTTTCCAGTAACACGAAAGCAGACGGTACGGAAATAAGCTACAGCTATGATATTCTTAACCGTCTCTCAGCTAAACACTATCAACAAGCGGACAGCAGCATCCAGCCTGCAGCTACAGCTTCTTCGGCTTTGGCTCCGGCAACAGCGGCTGCAACCACTGCAACCACAGACTCACAGACCACCTCCAGTACAGAAACTAATTTTACCAAGCTGATGATAGCAGCCGCTCATTCTTTCCAGCTGGAGTCCTCAACATCCAATCCCAACACTTCTACCAACGTTAACTCGGCTCCAACAGATTCTACCCCGTCTAACATGACCACAACCGATCCTGCCCAAAGTCAGGTTAGCCAAGACGTCTCCTATAACTATGACATTATGGGCAGCCGTACTGTCATGAACGGTCCGGAAGGAGAAACAGGCTACAGCTATGACAAAATGGAACGACTCACCTCGGTCAACTTGCCCACGGCTGAAGAAGTAAAGTATGAGTATGATGAACTGGGCAGAAAATCTAAACTCATCTACCCCGATGGCAAATATGTCGACTACACCTATGATGATCTCGACCGCCTCACCTCAGCCACGGACTGGGAAGGGCAAAAGACCGTTTACAGCTATGACCCCAATGGACGGAGAATCGAAACCGTTCTTCCGAACGGAACCAAAGTAAGCTACAGCTACGATACCAACGATCGATTGATCACGCTGGAAAACAAAGGAGCAGACGGCAGCATCATCTCCTCATTTGAGTACGGCTATGACCCAGCCGGCAACACCACCCAGGAGATCCAAACCCAGACCGGCTCAGTTTATACCCGGACCTACACCTATGACGCAGCAGATGAAGTCACAGAGTTTACCGAACAAACGGATCAGGAACTCAAAACTTACAGCTATGCCTATGACCAAGCCGGTAACCGTCTAACTGAAGATATCACCGGCAATGACGACACCAAGCATCTGACCTATGCCTATAACGAAGGAGATGAACTCACCCTCAAAAGTCATGACAGTAACCGTGACCGTTATGACTATGACAAAAACGGCAACGTCATTAAATCCACTACCCAAGGCAACCAGGTCACCACCTATGACTATGACAGTGAAAACCGCCTGGTCCAGATTACCGAACCCCAGGGTAAAATCCAGACCTTCGGTTATGACAGCGACGGCAACCGACTGTATAAAACCGTCGGGGTATACTGGCAAGCCCCTACGGAGCAGGGACCCCTACCAACGGCACCGGCTCAAGGAAACGGAAACAGTAATGGAAATAAACATGACAATGGCAAAGGGAATAACGGAACCCCAGGTCAAGGGAATGGCCATGATAAAAAACTCAGCTCTGTTCAATCGAATCCTTTTATTCAAGAACTATTCCATATGTTAAGTGCTGGTGGTCATGGCAATGGCGGCGGTAATTCCGGCGGGAACTCCGGGGGCGGTAATGGTAACTCTGGAGGGGGCAACTCAGGTTCTCATGATAATTCAGGAGGAAACGGGAACGGGAATGGGAATGGAAATGGAAACTCTGGTAATAACGGTAATAACGGTAATAACGGTGGCAATGGCAATGGTAATGGCAATGGAAACGGTAACAGCATCCGTGATAACGGCAAAGACAAAGAAAAGAGTAACGACAATGGCAAGCACTTGGGTTGGGATAAAGAAAAGCTGAAAAAAGAAAAAGGAAACCGAGGGAAACACCTGGGCTGGTACAAGCGAGCAGATCATCCTAAGAATCCTAATAACCCCAATAATTCCAATCAGACCCTCTTAAATAAGCCGGATGCCTATGAGGTTATTAACTATGTCAACGATGTCTCCCTAAAAAATACGCAAACCTTAATGACCTCGGATCAAGCAGGAACGTATAGAGGAGTTTATACCTATGGCCTCGAAAGAATAGCCGAAAGGGATTTAGCCTCCGTTGAAGGCGTACCGAACGACCCGCTCTACTACCTCTATGACGGGCATAACAGCGTCACTCAGATGATCAACCCCGCAGGGCAGGTACGGGATAAATACCGCTATGATGCTTTTGGCTCCCCTATGCCTGGAGGAAAGCTTAGTCCGAATCCCCGGCTCTTTAACAATCCTTATGGCTATAACGGAGAGGCACATGATTTAGACTCGGGGGGATAATTAACTATTATTTTATACGATAAAGGGCAGTTACTTACTACATAATTACGCCTAAGACCAGCTATGTAAAAGATCTGATTTTTATGTAGCACCTTCAGGAGTAACAATACCATAAGGTGCTACTATAGCCTAAGTACCTCACTCTAAAACCGACTATAGATTATAATCTAAGGGGCAGGTAATACAAAATGGTTATCACGTAAAATGGTCTAGTAGATGATGGAGGGCGACCATTTCTTACTAAGAAACAAGCAGAGTTTAATGAGCAAGTAGCTGGGAATATTGTCTATGGAAATGTTGTAATGCTTGGGGGTGCAGCGTTAGAATCGGCTGGAAAATTGGTTGCCCCAATTTTAGGAAAATTAGGAAGTTCGCTTGGTAAGGGGGCGGGTGAAGCTCTGTTGCCAAGAGCTGAAGGTACGGGAGAAACAACGTTTCAACTGTCGGCGAATTCTTTAAAACATGTATGGAATGGTCATTCTTCCTTTGGAGAGCATGAATATGGTTATGTCACAGATGAAATTCCTTTTGGTAATGAGCCTTTGCTACTTTGGTTTAATATCTTGGTTGATGCTTTAATCCGTTGGAGAGCAGGAATATGCTCAAGTTGGAAATAGATTATATTCAAAACATGCTGTTGATAGAATGCAACCTAGTGGTAATAGATTTGGCTCATCAATCACACAGGCCGAAGGAGATTCAGGAAGAAGCGTTGCACCTCAATATGTAGAAGATGTTATTAGTTCCACTAAACCTGTTCTGCAAGAAAATGGCAATTTATCCTATACATCAGGTACCTTACAGGTAATTACAAATCAGCAAGGTGCTGTAGTTCATAATTACAAAATAGAATCGAGGTAGATACAATGGGAACAATAGAAAGCCTTGCTACAATCTGTACTGACTTTAAGGAAAGGAAGTATGACCTAGAAGAATTACAAAGCAGGCTTGAAACTCTTATGATTACTGATGATTTAAAATTGAATTTGGAAAAGGAAAGGAATGATGCTCTAAATAGACTAGAAGAAATTAGATTCACAAGTCTTGAGGCTAATTACTTCAAATATGGTCTTGAGGTAGCCAATGGTCTATTAGAGAAAATACAAGCTTTCAGAAATAGTTAATGAATTTCCTAGGTCACACAGTTCTTGGCTGGTGTGGCCTATTTTTCTTATACCGGACAACATAAAAAGCAAAAGCGCTGGAACCTGCCTTATGTAAAAATCTAGCGGTTTTCTTTCAATTGTGGATTTCGTTAGGACGGACCCAAACCAAGGAAGGAAATAAGTAGGATTGCCGTTTCCAGCTTGCTTAAAAAGTCGCCGTTCCCCCCGCCCCCCGAACCTAAATCCGCTTTATATGTATAGAGTAAGTACAGTATAATTTTCATTCTTAATCAAAACTCGAAAATATCGGCTCATCCGGTACTCTCATCTCCAGCTTTGAGTACACGTATGACTCCCTGGAAACATCATTAAGGAAGTCCAAAACCAAGTCGGTAATGTGTACACTCGAACCTATTCCTATGATAATGCCGATGAAGTGACCGGATTTACCGAAGAAAAAGACGGATAACAGACGACGTACCATTATGTCTATGACTAAGACAGTAAAAACCGTTTGCTGCAAATCACGGAACATCAGGGCAAAATCCAGACCTTCGGGTACGACAGCGACGGCAACAGACTGTATAAAACCGTCGGGGTATACTGGCAAGCACCTAGGGAGCAGGGCCCTATACCAACGGCACCGAGCCAAGAAAATGGGAACGGGAACGGAAATACCGGAGGCAATGGGAATGGAAACGCCGGGAATAACGGTAATGCCGGTGGCAATGGTAACAGTAATGGCAACGGCAACGGTATCCATGATAACGGCAAAGACAAAGAAAAGAGTAACGATAGTGGCAAGCACTTGGGTTGGGATAAAGAAAAGCTGAAAAAAGAAAAAGGGAACAAAGGTAAACACCTAGGCTGGTACAAACGAGCGGACCATCCTAAGAATCCCAATAATCAGCCCCTCTTAAATAACCCGGATGCCTATGAGGTTATTAACTATGTCAACGATGTCTCCCTAAAAAATACGCAAACCTTAATGACCACAGATCAAGCGGGAACGTATAGAGGAGTTTATACCTACGGTCTTGAAAGAATAGCAGAGAGAGATTTAGCCTCGGTTGAAGGCGTACCGAACGACCCGCTCTACTACCTCTATGACGGGCATAACAGTGTTACCCAGATGATAAACCCCGCAGGGCAGGTGCGGGATAAATACCGCTATGATGCTTTTGGCGCCCCTATGTCCGGAGGACAACTCAGTCCAAATACCCAACTCTTTAACAATCCGTATGGCTATAACGGCGAAGCCCATGATCTTGACTCCGGGTTACAGTACTTAAGAGCCAGGTATTATGATCCAAGCATGGGACGGTTCATGACTCGGGATAGCTATTTGGGAGATATCACCAAGCCCTTAAGCCTGAACCGTTATGCATATACTATGAACAATCCGGTCAAGTATGCTGACCCCAGTGGTCACAGGCCGATCGTGGGTGATGATCCCACCCATGAAACTGAAGAAGAAAGACAGCTCTCCTTCGATTATATGAACCATCGAGATTCGACGGTCGATGAACCTTCGCCATATAGCACCAGGGATTAGGCCAAGGAATTACAGCAACAACGCCTGAGTTATAGCCAAGGGTGTGATGGGTTAGAGACAATTGATACTCAAGGGGCAGGTAATCCTAGTTTAAATGATTCAATGATGTTGGCAAATAGGAAACCAGGAAAAACTCCACCGAAATCTTGGCCTCCACTACCTGATAACTTGGCTGGCAAAAAGCCAAAATGGAATTCAGAAGGTTATTGGGAAGGTGCAAAAGGAGATCATACATGGGATAACAGGTCTCATGGTTCAGGAGTTGATAGAGGTGATGGTGCTCAAGATGGTCATTGGGATGATGAGAAAAGTAATGGCCGTTGGAATGGAAATGGTGAACTCCTTCCGATAACATCTGGATCATCACCATCTATGTATGATAGAATAGGTCAGATTACTGGACTTTCTGGGACGGCACTTTTGGTATATGTAGCCCTTTCTGAAGGGTCTAGACTAATCCCACTGAGAAATTTAGTTCCTGTACCATAACAACAAATAATGGAGGAGAACAATGGAAAAACTAGAAAAAGAATTTGAAACATATCCACTTGAAGAATACCCTGATGTGGAGAATATTAAATTTCCCAAAGAATTGTACGTGGCTCATGCTGTTTGTGGAAAAGAATGTGGAGCAAGAGAATTCATAGTAGATGGGCAGACCCAGGTTTGTCAGCATTGTGGGAAACTGATGTTTAGAACAGAAGTAAAAAAGTATATTTTAACAGAAAATGAATAGGCATAAATTCGCTGCATAATAAACACCTATTTACTGCAAAAAAATATGGGCCAAACTAAAATTCAGGAAGAATCATAGTGCACATAGGAATGATTGAATATCAAGGGGGAAATTTGACTACATAATCTAAATTCTACAGTCAGCGTTTCCTAACGTGACCCTAAAATAGCGTCAGTACCGTCAGAAGCAACAACTGAAAAGGTGACTTAAATAAGACCAGCAAGGGGATCAAACCTCATTGGTCTTTCTTTGTGCCTGTTGCAAGAAGGTTAAGAACATTTACAAGGAGGAGAAAAAATGAACAAGCACCAACAAACCGAACTCACCCCCAAGACTAAAGACCATCCAAGACTTTGCCCGCCACCTGACGGAGGACGGTAAGCGTCCCCAGACTATCGAAAGCTACGTCGGTGACGTGGTAGGCTTCTTCGCGTACCTGGCCAAAATGGGTATAGACTTCGCAGGCGACCTCACTACGGCAGTCTTTGGCTAATTCCTTAATGGCTTCCTTGTAGTCGTTTTGCTTAAAAAAGTGCGAAATCAATTCGGTGAAGTGTATATCGGTAATGGAAACTCAGGGATAACGGAAATGCCGGAAATAATGGCGCAGGCAACAGTCATGCTGGGGGTAATTGGGAACAGCTCGAATAGTGGAAATGGAAACAGTGGAAACGGAAATAGTAATACTAATAATGGTAACAGAAACGGGCAAGGTAAAGGAAGCGGTCAAAATCCAAAGGACAACGGAAAATACCAGGGATGGGATAAAGATCAGTTCAAGCAGAAAAAAGGAAACCGAGGGAAACATCTGGGCTGGTACAAACGGGGGATCACCCGAAAAAACTCGGTAACTTGCCCACCCTCAATAAGCCGGAGTCCTATGAGATTATTAACTATGTCAAGGATGTCTCCCTAAAAAATACGCAAACCTTAATGACCTCGGATCAAGCGGGAACGTATAGAGGAGTTTATACCTATGGTCTCAAAAGAATAGCAGAGAGAAATTTAGCCTCCGTCGAAGGCGTACCGAATGATCCCCTCTATTACCTCTATGACGGGCATAACAGCGTCACCCAGATGATCAACCCCGCAGGGGAGGTTCGGGATAAATATCGCTATGATGCTTTTGGCGTCCCTATGCCTGGAGGAAAGCTTAGTCCGAATACCCGGCTCTTTAACAATCCTTATGGCTATAACGGCGAAGCCCATGATCTTGACTCTGGATTACAGTACTTAAGAGCCAGGTATTATGATCCAAGCATCGGACGGTTTACCTCTAGGGATAGCTATCTGGGTAACATCATGCAGCCATTGAGTCTTAACCGATTTACCGATTCACTAAATTCTTAACTACATCAACAGCACTCCTCGCATCATCGGCATAACCATCGGCCTTAATGACGTGAGCAAAATCACAAGTCGCAGGAGCACCTCCAATAATCACTTTGACTTGATTGCGTAAATCCTGCTGTTCAAGCGTACGGATGGTTTCAGACATCATATATAAAGTGGTTGTGAGCATGGCTGAGAAGGCAACGATGTCAGGGTGGTGCATTTGGACGGCTTCGGCGAAATCCTCCGGCTGAACGTCTATTCCCAGATCGATAACCTCAAACCCAGCACCGCGTAACAGCATAACGACTAGATTTTTGCCAATATCGTGCAAATCTCCGGCGACTGTGCCGATCAGGACTTTACCATATAAAGAATGATCAGAACCTGATAGATGAGGCTTTATGACATGGAGACCGGCATGCATGGCACGAGAAGCAATGAGTACATCGGAAATAAAAATATGGTTATCTCGAAATTGTTGACCAATAATATCCATGCCAGGGATTAAGCCTTTTTCAAGGATCAGCATGGGATTGATCCCATTTTCAATAGCCAGAATCGAAAGCGTTTTGACCCGATTGGCTTGCCCCTTAAGAAGAGCTTCGGTAATCAATTCTAACTCAGAAGTTATCAGCTCAACTCACTCCTTTTAGCATTGATTTGTAGGTCAAAGGGCATTTTGTTTAAAGCGGCTGGGAGTAATTCCTTCAATTTTCTTGAAGACTCGAGTAAAATACCCCGGATCTTCGAAGCCGTTTTCTTCAGCGACCTGCATAATGTTGTATTTCGGATTTTTAAGCATGGTCTTGGCCTTTTCGACTCGAATCTGAGTTAAGTATTCCATTAAAGTACAGCCCAGGCTTTGCTTAAAGATTCTGCTCAGATAGCAGGGGCTCAGATATACGGCTTGAGCTATTTCAGCAATGGTTATTTTTTCTTCATAATTTTGCTTGATATAAGCAGCGGCGTTTTGAACAGCTTGGAGATTTTTCTGGTCGTTCGTTTTTGTCTCATGCTCCATATAACGGTCAAGCATGTCTTTACACCAGAGGCAAATTTCATCAAGGCTGGTCATGTCCAGGATTTCCTGGTAGGAGATAGAGTTAAGCGGGAGGATTTCATTAGGATCGGCACCGCCATTGATCGTTGCCCTCGAGACGATAACGACTAATTCGATAATACGACTTTTAACGGAGTCAATATTGTGCGAATGCTTTTCGATAATATCGACTAAGATATAGTCGAGCAATTGTTGGGCTGAATCACCTTCCCCATTACGAACCTTAGTTTGCAGCTCATATTCTTTGTCAAAGGAATATGCCGCAAGAGCCCGGGATTCGATGGTTCGCATGGCGAACTCAGCACGTTTACGTGCCTGGATTTCTTCGGCAAGCTTTGCCTGTTGGACGGAGATCTTCCTTCGTTGTTCGAGAACAGTCATCCCACTTCTCATAATTTGGTTGGCAACAATAAAGAGTAAATCAGCAGCCGCTTGAACTTTATCACCGGACATGATTTCGAGTCGAGCTGCAGCCCATTTTACGGCAGCAACATCAACATCAAGGCCTTTAACCATTTCTTCGATTTCATCAAGAAAGTAATCTTCCGGTTCCCACATCAGAACCTGTCCGCAAATAATCGCTCCAACATGCTCTTCTAAGAGAATAGGTGCAGCCCACATGATCAAGCCTGCATGACATCGGAAAATATAGGGTTCGCCATATTTTGCGGCGTCACTGCAAGCACGGGCGTATGAACGTTGACATTTTTTTAAGCCGTTGGCATCGGCACGAATCATTTTACAGAATTGGCAATCCATAATCTCATGATCCGTCGAAACGAGCGTTTTTCCTTGGGTATCTACAAAAATAGCTTTCAAACCAGTCGATTTAGAGAAGGAGCAAAGCATTTTTTCAAGCAGAGTTCGCTTGACGAGTTCATCAATCCAAGGTGATTCACTCCCTTGGGCATTTTTTGTAGGATTCATAAGATCACCTCCGGAGTCTTGATTAACCTCCATAGATCGTATCCTTATATCCTTAAATTAGTATAACATAGATTATAATAGACGCGATGAAAAACTGATTAATATGAATTTACTGAATATATCAAACGGCAAAGGGCGCTTAGTCACGCACAGGTTAATCCTTCCTGATGTGACTAAAGCGCCTATGAAGAGATAAGAGGTTTAGCTTACACTTACAGATCGTATTTTGCCGGATCGAATTTGTCCTTCGTGGTATTCTTAACAATGACTTGCTGTAATTCTGTTTCGCTATCCGGGATCGAGTTTAGTTGTTCCTCAAAAATATCCAGGTAACGAACTTCACGTTCAGCAAGCTGCAGGGCCCCTGCTTTATGGGCCTCCCGTAATTCCTCAAGGGTTGCTGAAGCGGCGATTTTTGTCTGCTCAAAATGTGATTTCCCGTTAACAATTTTCCGGCTTAATTTTAAGACGACAGCGGGGTCCAGAACATAGGCTTGAGGATCAAACTGACGGTCTGATTCGGCGAGCATATCTCTTAGATCCAGGGCTTTGCCGCGGGTTGTTGCGACATTCATGAGGCGGCAATCATACACCAGATTCTCTAAGGAGACCGTAGGGGCCATGCCCCCGAGTAAACGGATATTTGCCACAGATTCATTACTCCAACAATCAGCCAGAGCGGCAGCAATGTTACCCACTGTGCTTGAGTGGGCACAGGCACTGGATTTGCCTTCCATGGAGATTGGTGTTCCGGTGATCGCTTTGAGATATACGCCTTCATAACCACAATCTTTATCAGGCCCAATCGCCCCCCGTTCTACAGCGACCAGCGTCCGAACGGCACACATTACCCGATCGATAGCAGCAAAGACTTTAGGAATAAAGTTCTTACCGGCCATGACCATCGAGGTATTAGCGAAACCGCAGGCGGTATCTCCCGAAGCTATCGTATCTGTTTTTTTAGCAATCTTGATAATATTATCCCAGAGCACGGTCATGTCGTGTGTTCCGACGACTCCTAAGGAAAACAGTGCTTTCGGCAAATCACAATTCATGACGGCTTCATCATGAAGGCTTTTTCCACCCACCGATTCAATGGCTAAGAAATCTGCACCGACTTCTGCACCCCCTTGGAAAGTTGCCATGAGATTATCCCAATGGTCACCATGGTACATATGCGTGAGTTGTTTACCCTCGCGAATATCGACAGGGGTTAAGCGCAAAGCGCTCTTGAGGCCGAATTTGGAATCGTATTCAAGCATGATATCTTTGACAACTTTGGTGATCTCAATACCCCACTCAGGATTGAAGGTACAGGGCGGAAGAAGCTCGAGCTCGACTAACAGGCCGGGAACATTCAGTTCATGAGCTTTAGAACATATGCCGTGAAGCATTTCTTCGTATTGAGCTTTGACCTTTGGCATCGTTTCTTGCGAGATGAGCATGGGGGGAAGCGTAAAGTTAATTTCCGGATAGACCGTTCCTCCACCGATGACCATACCATTTTTTAAATGAACAGGTTTTTTAGCAAAACCATAGATTAATTCGTCAAGGCTTTTGTAACTAACATCTGTAAAAAGATTATCCATGGTATCTCCTCACTTTCTAATTTCTTAGGCGAGTAATTGCCCCACTAACTCGGTTGCTGAAGCAGCATCTGGAGCAAATCCATCGGCACCGATTTCTTCGGCAAAAGTATGAGAGATTGGAGCTCCGCCAATAATAATTTTGACATTGTTACGAATTCCTTCTTGGATAAACGCTTCAATGGTGTCTTTCATCGCCAACATCGTTGTTGTAAGTAAGGCAGAAAGTCCAACAATCTGAGCGCTATTTTTTTGGGCTGCTGCAACGAATTCTTCCGGAGAAGTATCTACACCCATATCGATGACTTTATAGCCGGAGCTTTCAAGCATCATTCCAACCAGGTTTTTTCCGATATCATGCAAGTCCCCTTTAACGGTTCCGAGAACAATAGTCCCTTTATTGACCATTTGGCCCCCTGCTAAGAGCGGTTTAACTAATTCTACACCCGCGGCCATCGCCCGAGCCGACATTAAGACTTCAGGAACAAACATATCTCCAACCTTAAAGCGCTTCCCCACAACATTCATACCTGCAATTAAACCATCATTAATAACGGAAAGGGGCTTGACGCCTTCATGAAGTGCAGCCTGGGTAAGGCTTTTGACGTTTGCTTCGTTTCCAGCAATAACCGCTTTACTTAATTCTTCAAGGGTACTCATCTGTTTAAACCTCCTTAAATTTTGATTCTCCATTAGATCCCTGTCTTTTCTCACGTCGAGCTTCACTTTTCTTTACACTTTCAAACTTTTATGAATATTTTGCCGAGCTTTGATTTTATTCTAGCTTTTTATGTAATGACTTCGAATGGATTTTCTTGTCTTATCTTGATTAATCTTAACTATATGTTCTAGGCGATTTTCGGAAGTACAAGCGAGTCCTAGAAAGTACAGAATAATCCATAGTCAGGGACGTGAATTCTCGATAAGCTTTGAATCAAGAAGAACAGCGATAGGAGAGTTGAACGTGGAGTGTAGAGTGAAGAAAGAGGAGGAACGGGTATGGTTAAATTTAATATTATCTCGGGCTTTTTAGGAGCGGGCAAAACAACGTTGATTCAGCAGATCCTTAAATCCTTAAAGGACGAAAAAATCGCTATTATCGAAAACGAATATGGAGAGACCAGTATTGACAGTACAGTATTAAGACGTGTCGGCTTCGAAATCTATGAACTGACTTCGGGATGTGTTTGTTGTACGCTGAAGGAGGATTTTCGCCGAACACTTAAGGAGATTCTCAATCAAAACGTGGATCGTATTATCTTTGAGCCGTCTGGTATATTCATCCTTAGCGAAATTCTTGACCTTTTTAAGGACGTGCAAATTTCCTCGCGATGCACTCTCGACTCCGTAACAACTGTGGTCGATGCTGCGAAATTTTTTAAGCAGGTGAACAGCTATTCTCAATTTTTTAGCCATCAAATTCAAGCGGCGACTTCTTTAGTTTTGAGTAAAATTCAACAGGTAAGTAACCAAGAGGTAAGGCTGATTACTCAGGAACTAAGGAAGTTCAATGCGCAAGCCCCGATTTTAGCTAAGAATTGGGAAGGGCTATCCCCTGAGGATGTGTCGCTTCTCCTCAATCAAGAACAAAGACAAGCTGTACAAAAAACGGGATGCAACGGGGGCGAACTCCCCTTATCTCCCGAGCATAATTTTGAATCCTTTGGACTGCAGACACTGAAACGATTTGAATTTAGACAGTTAAGGCAGATCCTTGAATCCTGTAAAAATGGAGAATATGGCCAGATCCTGAGGGGGAAGGGAATTCTTCAGTCTGGCCATACCTTTCTTGAATTTAATTATGTGGATGGAGATTATCAGTTCAGAGAACTTAAGGAGAGCCCTTTAGGTGCGGTCAGCTTTATTGGAAAAGGTCTAAAGACAGAGAAGCTTCGGGAGATCTTCGGAGATGAGACCTGATTTAGGAAACCGATGGAAAACCCATTTGTTCTACATAATGGTCCATAAATTCCGGGGCGTAGGAAAGTTCAAGCGGAATTAGGGCCTTCTGGAGGGCCTGAATTTCCTGTAAGGCTTGTTTACTGCTAAGGCAAAGCCGGGCTCCTTCTTTAGCTGTATTCCCTACAAAATGAATCGTGGCATTTAGATTTTGCGGGAGGAGTCCGATGGTTTTGAGCGCCTCCGGTTTCAAATGGTAACCGAAGGCCCCCGCGATATAGACGTGTTCCACCGAAGCGAGGTCTACTTCAAGTCGTTCAAACAGGATCTCGATAGCTGCAGCAATAGCGGCTTTGGCGAGCTGAACTTGGCGGACATCTTTTTGAGTGAGAGTTGTCATCGATTGAGGATGGACCGCGAAGGCAGGTTGTCCATCAGATTCAATCATATGTTGCGAAAGAAAACCAGGTAAATCACTGGAGTCTGTGAATCTCCCCGTGGGGCTGATAACCTTCGCCTTGACCAATTCCGCGACAAGTTCGACCAGACCACTCCCACAGATTCCTTTAACAGGTGCCTGCCCAATCGTCTCCAGCTCAATCTGACCGTTTTCAGTTAAATGAACGCTGGATATTGCACCATCCTCAGCACGACAACCACATTGAATATTCATCCCTTCGAGGGCAGGGCCTGCTGCTGAAGAAGTGGCTACCAGCTTGCCCCTCACATTGGCCACGATCTCCCCATTGGTTCCAATATCAATAAAAAGCGAAGGAACGATAATCTTTTGAAAATCAAGAGCAAGCAGACCGGCAAGAATGTCTGCTCCGATAAAAGCTGAGAGGCAAGGAAGCAAGCTAATCAGTGCCTGGGGGTCAATTTGGAGACTAACTTTCTCGGCGGTGAGCTCTTGGTAATCCACAAAAATCGGAGTGTAGGGTGCCCGGGCCAGAGAAATGGGATCAAGACCGAGGAGTAAGTGGAGCATGGTTGTATTTCCGGCAATCGTAACATGGCGAATTTGTTCAGGCAGTACCTTTTGTTGTGTACACATTTGATGAATAAGTTGGTTTATCCCATTGAGGACGAATTCTCTTAATTTTAGGGTATCCTCGGGGCTTTGATGGGCAAACGAAATTCGCGTAATGACGTCTCCCCCAAATTTCGTTTGGGGATTCAGGCAAGAGGTCGTCATCAGTTCTTTATCTTCGCCCTTAAGATTAATGAGTGAGGCAACGATACTGGTTGTCCCAATATCAACAGCAACTCCGTATACGTTTTCGAGATGAGGATGGATGTCTAGAATCATGGGCTCAAAAGGATATTTCCGGGCCTGACCGCTTTGAACGGTATGAAATTCATCCTTGCGCGGCAGGGTTATTACAGCCTTACCTAAGATTTGGGTTTGGCAGGCTAACCGCCACCCCTCTGCTTTTTTCTCACCTAACCGTGTGAGTTCTTGGGAAGAAGGTTCACTGACGCTACCGGAGACTCGAACGAGGCATTTACCACAGGTTCCCTTTCCATTACAGATGCTTTCCAGGGATAAGTTATTCATAAGAGCGGCTGCTTGGATGGTTGTTTTAAGGGGGACTTGAGTTGTAATCCCTTGGGGTAGAAAGGTGACTTCACAAATTACCTCTGCCATGGTTCTCCCTCCTGTACTTTTTCTTGAAAAAACTTCCCCTGCTCAGTTGAGAGGGGAAGATTAGACATTGAGGATTTAGGACTCAAATTAAAATTCGAATTTCTGTGCTCGATAAGCACTGAGGTAATTGCTGCAATAGTCATCTTTCCCGACTAAAGTTTCAGCGGTAATCAGGTTCGCCATCATCCGTTGATCCAGAGGATTGATGATTAAACCGTCAAGCCCTTTGGCGATCGCCATAATTGCAAAAGTTTGATTGATGAATTTACGATTCGGTAAACCATAGGAAATATTCGATAAGCCACACATGGTGTGAACCTCTTTGAATTCTTTGGCAATGGCTTCAACTGAATTAAGAAATTCAATTCCGAAGTCTTTATTGGTCGCAACAGGTTGAACAAGCGGATCAACATAAATATTATCGGCGGGAACATTGTTTTGCACAAGTCCATTAATCAGGCGATCCGCGATTTTAAGCCGTTGCTCGGTTGTTTCAGGCATACCCTCATCACTCATGCAGAGCGCAATCACTTTAAGATTAGTTCCAGCAACAACGGGTAATAAAGCATCATAGCGACTTTTTTCTAAGGAAATGGAGTTAATCATGGCAGTACCTTTGTGGATAGAGAGAGCAGCCTGAATCGCCTTAGGATCCGGGCTATCAAGACAGCAAGGAGCATCGTGGGTCGCTTCCTGTACGGTCTTTACCAACCATTGTAGATAGTCCGCTTCTTTACCAACAAAAATACCGGCGTTAACATCAATAAAGTTTGCCCCCGCTTCTTGCTGATCACGCGCTACTTTTTGAACCGCTGCGGAATCTTGAATGCGGATGGCTTCCCCAATAGCCTTCCGGCTGGCATTAATCAGTTCCCCTACAATTAACATCTCTGTTCCCCCTTCATGAGTTTCTGGCTGACTCGTGATGAGCCAGACTTGTCTGTACGCTCAAAACGAATTTGACTTTAGTATGAGGTACTCGTATTTTAGCGCCTTTAAGCTTGCTTTTCCATGGATTATCTTGTTTTCTTTGGGCTGATTTTAACTCATTTCTGTCTCTGTAGGAGTTTGAAATTGGAGTACAAGTTTTAGGCAGCGCCTTCTTTTGAGAGACGCTGCCGTATTGATGTTAAAGAATTAACCGGTCACGAATTATCATCTGAATTTAGCTTAAACTATGGATTAAGAATCAATGTAAGAACCCACAAATAATCGACCAAAAAATTTTAGGAGGGATTCAAAATGGAACAGCAACAGGTAAAACAGAGAAATCATGAACAACTGAGACCTCAGAGGATTGTCTATTATATTTTGGGGGTTCTCGAAGTCTTGTTGGCCTTTCGCTTAGTCTTCAAACTCCTTGGGGCAAATCCTGCAAGCCCGTTCGTGTCTTTCATTTATTCGCTCACTCAGATCTTTCTCTATCCCTTTACGGGGATCTTTCCAACCGCTGTTACCAAGGGATTTGAAGCTCAAGCCATTTTAGAGCCCACAACGATTATTGCGATGATTGTTTATGGGATTATTGCCTGGGGAATTGTTAGGCTGATTGGAATTATGAAAGAAACGGAGCGGAAGGTTTAGGTTAGCAGGCTTTTTAGAAGGAATATGTTCTCAAACCTCGAAATTTCATGTTATTGATTTAAACTTGAATTTCGTCTTTGAGGAGTGAGGATATGTCCTTGATCGATGAAGCATTAGAAAAGCTGAAATCCCCTTTTTAGCGGATTTTAGAGGAACATTTAAAATGCAAAGCGATGGGACAGGTCCCATCGCTGAACTATCTGGGTATTTCCAACTCTTTGATCCTGAACATAAGCGTGAAGAAGACGTATTTCAAGTGCTGGATTATTTTGATGCGGTGAATTTTGCCCCCTGGGTTGGCCAAGCAGGAGGGATAAGCCTCGTTTCTGTAGGCCTTAAGGATACGTCTTGCCCGCCGCCAATAGTGTATGCCTTATCCCGGGCTTTGAGCGGAGAAAAGAAATTGCTGATTTATCCGGAATACGGACATGAGTCACCAGATGAGTTCGTGGATCGGCAGCTTGAGTTCTTGGCGGGAGAATTGTTGTAGATCCCTTCGAAGCTTGTTTCCCTATCACTCTGACGTCTTGATATTAAGCAATTCCATGAGAAAGATAAACAGAGGGACACCGAAGAGAAGCCCCCAAATTTTAAAGAAATGTTCAGATACGATCAGGATAATAAAAGTGAGGAAAACCGGAAGTTTGGTTTTCATGCTCATGAGTTTAGGGTTCAAAATATAGCTTTCCAATGCATGAAGGCCAATGATGAGGGCAATCACATAGATAATCTTGATGAATCCTCCAAGATTATAGGCAATGATACTTAAAGGAATAAACGAAATAATAACTCCGGCAACAGGAATGAGTCCAAGCGCAAAGACCATAGAGCCGAGGCCCAAGACTTGAGGAAACCCTAGAATGAATAAACAAACCGTCGATAGAATTGAGTTGATAAACGCAATTTGGACTTGCACCTGCATGACTTTTCCAAAGGAATTTAGAAAAGATCTTCCAATTTTTCGATAAAACTCAATCGCAAAACCAATACGGCTACTCTCAAGATTATTGATGAAGGATAATAAAGGTTCTCTTTCGAGGATAAAAAAGAGGCTTAGAATTAAAGCAATTAACGTATTTAAGCTAAACGACCAGATACTGCTGGCGGTTTGGAGGAGGAGACTTCCTCCGCCTTTAGCATATGATTGAACCGTTGACTCAATCATATTTACGATTCGAGTATCGATTATTCCCCGAAGATCATCCATTCTAAAATTACTGAGTTGAACGACAATCGAAAATAGTTCTTTTATTACAATAGGAATATATTTGGTTAATATCAAACTTACAACAATAATGATCAATACATAGAGGGTTAGTGTAATCTCGGTCCGATTTATGTTTAGCCTTTTCATTCTATGAAAGAGAAAGTTCTGAATGCTATAGAAGAAAAATGAGAAGATGAAAGTTAATAAGATCAAATTGACCATATCCTTTAATAAATAGCCAATGATGATCAGGATGCCAAGGGATAATAGTTTTTTAATGGAATCTTCGCTTCTTATTTCATCGAATAACATAATTCGCCTCCTTATGCTCTTTTTCGATTTAATTATATCATAACGCTTATTTAATAACTATTATTGCACTCCTAATGCATGATATGTTGAGGTTTCTGACAAGCAGTCTGGAGGCTTTTTTTAGTTAAAAAATTAATGCCGGAAGGATTAAATATAGTAAATATGGAAATAGAGGAAGGAGATGGGTTATAAATAGAGAAAATAGAATATTTAGATGAATTATAAAGTTAAACTGATCGTATTTGTGGTCGAGGTTGAAAAATTCTTTTTTTACACTAAAGAGTGCGGTTGATGGTTACATGGAGCCTTATGCACGATATGAATATAGAGAGGAGAGATGGGATGTCTAATGACGATAATGATGCTTTTTCGAAAATTAGAGGAAAATTTATTGCACATCGTAACGAAAAAGAGGACAGAGATCAAAACTTGTTTGATCATTTAGAAGAAACTTCGATATTAGCCGCTAAATATGCTTCAAAAATTGGTTTGGAAAAGCATGGTGAGTTAATTGGGCTATTGCATGACTTAGGGAAAGCAAGCTCAGAGTTTGATAAATATATTAAGTCTGCAACCAGTTTAATTGATCCTGATGAAGATGATTATATCGATGCAAAAGGTAGGAAAGGCAAAATTGATCATTCCAGTGCCGGCGCCCAGGTTATATTTAACTACTTTTCTAATAAAGTCAATGAGAGCCTATTTATTTCACAAATTTTAGCCCTAGTCATTGCATCTCATCACTCTGGATTGATTGATTGTCTATCCCCTGACGGTGATGATAATTTTTCTAGACGATTGAATAAGCCGGATGAAAAAACACGAACTAAGGAATCTATTTCAAATCTAGATAATGAAGTAAAAGAAAAAATAAAGAGGCTACTTTCTGATGAAAATCTAGTAGGTCAATTCAATCAAAAAATAATAACATTACGGGAGGATATAGATTTAAGAGAAGCATCTGTGTTTAAGCTTGGGTTATTAGTAAGATTTCTTTTTAGTTGCCTTATTGATGCAGATAGGCTTAATACTGCGGATTTCGAATTCCCCGAGAAAGCAAAGCTCAGAAATCAAGGGGAATATCTTTCTTGGACATCTCTTATAGAAAGGTTAAACAAAGAATTAGCTAAATTTGAGAAGGCTAAAAAAAACAAAGTCAATATTCTACGTCAAGAAATTTCCGATTATTGTCTCAAATTTTCGAGCCGACCTAAAGGCCTCTATCAATTAACTGTACCAACGGGAGGAGGTAAAACGCTTGCTAGTCTACGTTTTGCGTTAACCCATGCCGACAAATATCATATGGAAAGAATTATCTATATTATCCCCTACACCTCAATCATCGATCAAAATGCTGAGAAAGCGCGAGAAATTTTGGAAGATAGAACAGAACAGGGAGAATACTTAAATAATATTGTGCTTGAACATCATTCAAATTTAACGCCAGAAGAGGAAAATACACGACAAAAAGTATTATCAGAAAACTGGGATGCACCAATCGTATTTACGACTATGGTACAGTTTCTCGAGGTTCTATTTGGGTATGGAACAAGGAGCGCCCGAAGGATGCACCAGCTTGCAAATGCAGTTTTAATATTTGATGAGATACAAACTCTTCCTATACGATGTGTTTATATCTTTAATATGGCGATTCGTTTTTTAGTTAGAGGATGTGGTTCGACAGTAGTGCTTTGTACTGCAACCCAACCTTTACTGGACAAAGTGCGTTCTGATGTAGCTCTGCAAATTACGCCAGAACAGCAGATGATACCGGATGTTAAGCAATTGTTCAATGAGTTAAAGAGGGTTGATGTTTTTGATCAACGTAAGATTGGTGGTTGGACGGTCTCTGAAGTGGTCGATCTTGTTGAACAGGAATTGTTGGAAACTGGAAGTGTTTTAATTATAGTTAATACAAAAAAGGCAGCCATCAATCTTTTTCAGCAAATTAAAAATCATCCAGATGCTAAGCTGTTTCACCTTAGTACGAATATGTGTCCCGCGCATCGTATGAAGATTTTAAAGGAAGTCAAAAAATGTTTGGAAGAAAATGAACCAGTTATCTGTGTGAGTACACAACTTATAGAAGCGGGAGTTGATATTGATTTCGGAAGCGTCATCCGATATTTGGCGGGACTTGACTCAATCGCCCAAGCAGCTGGACGCTGTAATCGCAATGGTTCAAGACCTAAGCAAGGACGGGTCTTAATCGTTAATCCGAAAGATGAGAATCTAGACAAATTAAAGGATATCCGGATTGGTAGAGATATTGCGGAGCGCGTTCTTGATGAGTTCAAGAATGAGCCTACTCAGTTTGATGGAGATATTATAGGCCCTAAGATCATGGAGCGATATTATTACTATTATTTCTACACGCGCACTAACGAGATGGGTCATCTCATTAATGAGAAATCAGGGGTTGGGAGAACAGATAATCTTTTCGAACTGCTATCAACAAATTCATTGTCTGTTCAGGAGTATGGCAGAATAAATAACAGTTCCTTTCCCCCAATACCTATTAGGCAATCATTTATGACGGCTGCTAAGGCATTTCACGCGATTGATTCACCAACGCGCGGAGTTATTGTTCCTTATAAGGAAGAAGGAAGACAAATTATTGATAATTTATGTGGATCGAATAATTTAAAGGAACAATATCACTTATTAAAAAAAGCTCAGAGATATTCAGTCAATGTATTTCCTTATATATTTACTAAGTTATTAGAGGAACAATCAATTCATGAAGTACAAAAGGGTATTGGCGTTTTTTATTTGGATGATAATTATTACAGTGATGACTATGGTCTGAGTACATCACCAGTTAAGGAAATGGAATTTTTATATTGTGGAGGCGATTAACATGGAGAACAAAGTAGAGTTTAAGGTCTATGGAAAATATGCGCTCTTTACGGATCCACTGACTAAGATTGGGGGTGAGAAATGTTCTTATCAGATCCCAACTTATCAAGCACTAAAAGGAATTATGGAATCTGTTTATTGGAAACCCACACTTATCTGGATTATTGATAAAGTTCGGGTAATGAAGCCGATAAGAACACAGACAAAGAGTGCTAAGCCATTGAACTATGGTGGAGTTTATCCGTCTGCTCGGGATAGGAGAGGGAAAGGAGAGCCAATAAATACTCTATCTATCTACAATTATTTGGTTGATGTTGAATACCAAATACAAGCGCATTTTGAATGGAATCTTAATAGGAGGGATTTAATTAAAGATTGTAATGAAAATAAACATTTTTTTGTTGCTAAACGAATGATTGAGAGGGGTGGTAGAAGAGATATTTTCCTAGGAACACGTGAATGCCAGGGGTATGTTGAACCATGCCATTTTGGTGAGGGTAATGGTTTTTATGATCGATATGGAGAACTAACATTTGACTTAATGTTCCATGGGTTTGATTATCCTGACGAATATGGAAAAAATGAGCTTCATGCTAGATTTTCACGCCCAGAAATGATTAATGGTGTCGTAAATTTTAAACGACCTGAAGAATGCGAGATTCGTAAATTTGTCAAACCAATGTCTGCAAAACCTCCTGTTTCAATTGGGTTAGAAGAGGAGGAACTTCTTGATGGATATACTACAGAGGAGGTTGACCTATGAGTTGGATGCCGAAGCTATACGAAACTTATGAAAACTGTCAGTCGGTGATCGGATATGGGTCTGATGAAAACACAATACCTCTTCTACCGATTTGTCATACAACACAGAAGGCGCAGATAGAAATCGCCATTGACCAGGATGGAAATTTTCAGAGAGCTAGAGTAATCTCCAAAGCTGAAGCAAGAACTATCATACCATGTACGGAGAGTTCGGGAGGTAGGGCGGGGATAAAACCAGAAACGCATCCTCTTTGTGATAAACTCCAATATATTGCATTGGATTTTTCTGATTATGGAGGAGAAGTAACAAAGGGATATGTTAATAATCCAAAGGAACCCTTCGAGAAGTATCACGAATTATTAAAGAAATGGTGTGAATCAGAGTTCTCTCATCCAAAGGCAAAGGCTATTTTGAAATATATAGAAAAAGGACATGTAATTAAAGATTTAGTGGATTACGGCATATTATTCATAGGTTCTGATGGGAAGATGCTCAAGAAATGGGATAAGGAAGCTAATACTGTGATCCCTGAAATCTTTAAGGAAACTTCAAATTTATCACAAATGAATGCTTTTGTGCGTTGGGCAGTAGAAATTCCTGGTGACGCTCAAAGTGCTGTATGGACGGATACAAGTTTATATGATAGCTGGATGAAATACTATTTAACAACTAAAGAAAACCGCTCGCTATGTTATGTTACTGGAAAGATAGTGCCATCTGCTGATCAGCATCCATTCAAATTGAGAAACGATGGTGATAAAGCTAAATTGATTTCTGCTAATGATAGTAGTGGTTTTACATTTAGAGGCCGTTTCTCAAAAGCAGAACAAGCATGTGGTGTAAGTTTTGAAGTGACTCAGAAAGCCCATAATGTTCTTCGTTGGCTTATTGGAAGGCAAGCCTATCGAAGAGGTGATCAAGCAATAGTTGCATGGGCCACTAATGGAGTAGAAATTCCGGATCCCCTTGCAGATCCATTTACAATACTTGGATCTGATGAGATACAAAGTAATTTAGAAAAAAATGTATCAACTGCTCAAGACTTAGCATTGAAGCTGAAAAATAAAATTTCTGGGTATCATGCAGTGCTTGGAAATATAACTGGTATTGTTGTCATGGGGCTTGATTCTGCGACTCCAGGTAGGTTGTCCATAACGTTTTACAGGGAACTAACGGGTTCTGACTTCTTAAATAGAATTGAGTATTGGCATCAATCCTGTGCATGGATTCATACATACCATTCGAAAGAGATTGTTGATCTCAGAACTGGAAAAAAGACGAAAATACCTGTTAGATTTGTGGGGGCACCTGCTCCAAGTGATATTGCTGAAGCTGCTTATGGAAGTAAAGTAGAAGATAAACTCCGAAAGTCAACCGTCGAAAGGATTCTTCCCTGCATAATTGATAGGAGGAGAATACCTAGAGATTTAGTTGAATCCGCAGCTCGACGTGCAACCAATCGAGTGGGTATGGAAGTTTGGGAGTGGAATAAAACGCTCAGTATTGCCTGTGCGCTTTATAGAAAATATTATGAGAAGGAGGAATTTAAAATGGCTTTGGATGAGGAGCGGAAAACGAGAGATTATCTCTATGGTAGATTACTTGCCCTTGCCGATAGCTTAGAAGAATGGGCGCTTAAAGAATCCGGTGAAAAACGTCAGACGAATGCAGCTAGATTGATGCAACGTTTTGCGGATCATCCGTATACAACATGGAGAACATTGGAACTTGCCTTAGGACCGTATAAAGCTAGATTGGGCAATAAATCTTCAAAAAGATCACGCTTGATTTCCGAAGTAATTGCCATGTTTACGCCTGATGACTTCATGAATGATAGGAAATTAAGCGGTGAATTTTTACTGGGCTATCATTGTCAACGCGAGGCACTACGAAACTTAAAAAAGGATGATGAACCTCAAATAAATTAATTGTTTCGTTTTTTGCAATCTATATATTATCTGAGAACGATCAAACAATCTTTGGAAACTAAATTTAAAATAATGGAGGGATTATTATGGCAGCACTCGAGAAAAAAGTGGATTTTGCAGTGATTTTGAATGTGAGAAATGCAAATCCAAATGGTGATCCACTTAATGGAAATAGGCCTCGTGTAAACTATGACGGTCTTGGCGAGCTCTCTGATGTATGTATTAAACGGAAAATAAGGAATCGATTGATGGAAGAAGGTTATCCAATCTTTGTCCAGTCAGATGATAATAGAATGGATGGTTATAGGAGTCTCCGAGCAAGGGCAGAAGGAGAGTTAAAAGATAAGCTTAAAGATGAACAAGGTTTTCGTGAAGCTGCTTGTAAAAGATGGATAGATGTGAGAGCTTTTGGGCAGGTTTTTGCTTATAGTGCTGCGAAGAAAGGGAAAAGTAAATCAGAAAGTGGAGAGGAAAATGGTGAGGACACTGGTGTTTCTATAGGTATTCGTGGTCCTGTTTCTATTCAATCTGCCTATAGCGTGAGTCCGATAAGTGTATCCAGCATACAAATTACTAAAAGTGTTAGCGGCGAAGGTGATGGTAGTAAAAAGTCATCTGATACTATGGGGATGAAACACCGTGTAGATCATGGGCTATATGTTTTTTATGGAAGTATGAATCCGCAACTGGCTAACAAGACCAATTTTAGTGAAGAAGATGCGGAGGCTATCAAACAAGCTTTAGTAAGCTTATTTCAAAATGATGCCTCATCGGCAAGGCCTGAGGGTAGTATGGAGGTCTACAAAGTTTTCTGGTGGCAACATAATTGTAGAAACGGGCAATATTCATCGGCTAAGGTCCATCGTTCACTGAAAGTATCTCTAAAGTCAGGTGTGACTGAACCGAAGGTTATCACAGATTATGATATTAAAATTCAGCAATTGGATGACCTAAAACCGGAAATTATTGATGGAATGTAAATGATGATTAAGACCTATTCCGAGGACGATTTACTTTCGCTTTCTGGCATTCAACATTTTGCTTTCTGTGAAAGACAATGGGCGCTTATTCATGTTGAAAATCAATGGGCGGAAAATGTAAGAACGGTTGAAGGCCAACAATTGCATGAACGTGTGGATGATCCCTACTTCACTGAAACCAGAAATGATGTAAAAGTCGTTCGTTCTGCTCCCCTTATATCATGGCAGTTAGGTTTTTATGGTATTGCGGACGTCGTCGAGTATTCGCGGTTACCTGAGTCACAGAAATATACTGAGATAACAATTGTTGAATATAAACGAGGCAAACCTAAATCGGATGCGCGAGATGAGGTGCAGTTATGTGCACAGGCTATGTGTCTGGAGGAAATGACAGGAACGCAAATCGAATTCGGATTCCTTTTTTATGGTGAGACAAAACGTAGGCAGATGGTCAATTTTAATGAAGAACTAAGGAAACAAGTTATGGAGCTTTCTGAAAAGATGCACGAACTTTTTGAAAAGGGAATTACGCCTTTACCTATAAAAGCGAGAAAATGCAACAATTGTTCACTCAAAGATTTGTGCCTTCCTGCCCTTGGAAAAAATCCCAAGAAGGCTACGAAATATATTAGTAGCTTAATTAGTGAAATGGAAGAAGTATCTACGGGAGATTCATGAAATGAGAAAAATGTTAAATGTATTATACGTGACTACTCCTGATGCATTTTTAGCTAAAGAGGGAGAAAACCTTATAGTTAAGGTAAAAAATGAGGAAGTATTCCGAACCCCGATCCATTATTTGGAGGGCGTAGTGACGTTTGGATATCAAGGGGCCAGTCCAGCGTTACTTGGCTTATGTGTCGAAAGAGGAGTGTTTGTAACTTTCTTAAATGAGCACGGAAAATTTCTCGCTCGGGTTTCTGGACCTGTGAAGGGTAATGTGCTCTTAAGAAGGAAACAGTATCGGGATGCAGATGCTCCTCAGGAATGTGTCAAAATTGCCTCGCGTTTTATCATGGGAAAGGTTGCCAATTGCCGGACCGTTATTCGGCGTTATGAAAGTGATCATGCTGAAAAACTGGATAATAATACCGAATGGGTAAGGAAAGAGCTGGCTGCAAGCGTTGTTCGACTTAGTAGAGCAGGTTCTCTTGGCGATATCAGGGGTATAGAAGGGGAAATGGCTAAGAATTATTTTTCCATATTTGATGATATGATTTTGTATCAGAAAGACTCCTTTTATATGCATGGCCGAAGCAGAAGACCACCCTTGGATAATGTGAATGCTTTACTTTCCTTTCTTTATACCCTGTTAGCTCATGAAGCGAAATCTGCTCTTGAAACGGTGGGATTGGATCCTTATGTTGGATTTCTACACCGTGATCGTCCAGGAAGAGCAGGATTGGCATTAGACCTTATGGAAGAGTTTCGACCTTACCTAGTCGATCGATTGGTTCTGAGCTTAATCAACCGTAAGCAGATTTCAGGGGATGGCTTTATTGCAAAAGAATCTGGGGGGGTGATAATGAAAGAAAAGGAACGGAAAGTTGTCTTGGAAGCTTGGCAAAGGAGAAAACGAGAGGAAATTACACATCCTTTTCTTGAGGAGAAAATACCCCTGGGATTATTACCCTATGCACAAGCGTTACTGTTATCCAGATATTTAAGAGGAGATTTGGAAGATTATCCGCCTTTTATCTGGAAATAAGGAGATAATAACTATGATGGTTTTAATCACTTATGATGTGAATACGATCACCGATGGAGGGAAGAAAAGATTACGACAAGTTGCTAAGCAATGTGTTAACAATGGGCAAAGAGTTCAGAACTCTGTTTTTGAGTGTTTGGTTGATCCGGCTCAGTTTGCTCAATTGAAGAAAAAATTAGAAACAATAATTGACCCTGAAACGGATAGTCTAAGGTATTACTTTCTAGGTAATGGGTGGAAAAATAGGGTAGAACATGTTGGAACCAAGTCTGTTGTAGATCCTGAGGGACCATTTATTATTTGATTTGAAGGAGTGCGAACCGGAAGTGAGCATGATTCTGTGGAGGTATCGCACTCCTTGGTATTAAAAGGGTTTAAGCAAATATATACTTTTTGATTTAACCTTAAATTAAGGTGGATAAGGGGTTCGCAAAATGTAGCTCTGAAACTACCGTTAATTCAAGTTTTTTATTGTAAGCTGTCGCACCCCGTGCGGGTGCGTGGATTGAAAC